>Ga0181597_10000029_pt1 | contig 142175 bp, 133 predicted proteins | sample 041ome_5_FD_148647 | JGI IMG/M metagenome (GOLD analysis project Ga0181597, IMG submission 148647) | Coastal salt marsh microbial communities from the Groves Creek Marsh, Skidaway Island, Georgia - 041403US metaG (spades assembly) | ecosystem: Environmental > Aquatic > Marine > Intertidal... | reverse complement strand
TGCTCATAAGTCCAAAACCGCTTCCTGCGGTTTTGTGAACCCCTGCTGAGTTCCAGAATTCCGCCCAACTCTAAATAAAAAAAATCAGCTCCCCCTGACGGGTAAAGGAGCTGATTTTTTTTATTTAGAGTTGGTCGGAGTGGCGGGATTTGAACCCACGACCACCACACCCCCAGTGTGGTGCGCTACCAGGCTGCGCTACACTCCGATTTGAACTGTAAGGATAATCTCAGACAGGCTTTCAGGAAAGGTCTTTCAGGGCTTCTTCGACATCGCTGATCAGATCCTTGACCAGGGCCTTGTTCACAACCGGTTTATCGTCTTCACTATCCTGACCAGCCATACGCTGGCGGGCACCACCAATAGTGAAACCCTGTTCATAAAGCAGTTCGCGGATTTGCCTGATCAGCATGACATCCTGTCGCTGGTAATAACGGCGGTTACCTCGGCGCTTGACGGGTTTTAACTGAGTGAATTCCTGCTCCCAGTATCGCAGGACATGGGGTTTGACATCACAGAGCACGCTAACCTCACCTATGGTGAAGTAGCGCTTAGCAGGAATCTCAGGTAGTTCTGAGTTATGACTTGGTTCCAGCATAGTTCTCTACTCTTGATTTTAATTTCTGACCAGGTCTGAAAGTGACTACTCGGCGGGCCTGGATTGGAATCTCCTCTCCAGTCTTGGGGTTGCGGCCTGGACGTTGACGTTTATCACGCAGGTCGAAATTACCAAAACCTGACAGTTTCACCTGCTCATTACCTTCCAGGGACTGCCTGATTTCTTCAAAAAACTGTTCTACCAGTTCCTTGGCTTCGCGCTTGTTCAGACCCATCTCGTCAAACAGGCGTTCTGCCATTTCAGCTTTGGTCAGTGCTCCACCAGACATGTCTTGATACCCCTGCTATCTAATCTCGAATGTATCTGTTTCTAATGGTTCTAATGGTTCTAATGGTTCTAATGGTTCTAATGGTTCTAATGGTTCTAATGGTTCTAATGGCTAAAAAGTGCTCGTTTTGGAGTGAATTACATCCTTAACTCAGCATTAAATTGCGCTTCTAGAGCCTTGATACAGTTATCAATTATTGCATTTATATCTTCATCTGTAAGAGTGCGGGAAGGATGCTGGAAGGTCAAGCCCAATGCAAGACTTTTTTTAGTTTTTTCAATGTTTTGGCCCTGATATATGTCAAAAATTACTATATCAGTGAGTAATTCACCAGCTTCCTGCCTGATCCGGGCTTCGATCTTCCCCGTTTCCAGGCTGGCCTCCACGATAATGGCCAGATCCCTTCGCACTGAAGGGAAACGTGACAATTGTTTGTAGACAGGCAAAATGGCTGGTGCCAGCACTTCCTGGTCCAGCTCCATCATGTATATTTTTCCAGGAATATCAATATGTTGCTGCACAACGGGAGAAAGTGCACCGAGCCACCCTACCGCTTTCCCGTCCCGGGTTATTTGTGCGCACTGCCCGCTTTGAAAGGCCGGATGCTCTGCTGCAGTAAAGGCAAACGCTGTTTTGGACAGCGTCAAAGCCAATAGGCGCTCAACATCCCCCTTGATATCAAAGAAGTCCACGCTTTTACCTTCCACACCCCATTGCTCCGGAACTTGCTCGCCCCAGATAATAGAAGCCACTTTAGGTACTTGTTCTAATTCATTGTTATTATTTGTAAATACTAACCCTGATTCGAAAATTCTGCCACGGCTTTGCTGCCGGTGATGATTGTATTTCAGCGTATTAAGCAAGCCCGGCCACAGGCTGGTGCGCATGACCGCCATGTCCTGGGAGATGGGGTTCGCCAGGGGTAACAATTGCTCCTCTGCCGTGCCTAAAATGGACTCCAGGGCTTTATCAACAAAAGAATAGGTAATGACCTCCTGGTAGCCAAGTGCAATAAGCTGATCCCGAATGGTATTCAGGCCAAGCTCGGTTTCTTTATTGGGTTTCAGGCTGAAACGACCAAGCGGCCTGGTCACTGGCAGTTTGTCATAGCCATAAATACGCGCCAGTTCTTCAATCAGGTCTTCTTCAATGGCAATATCGAAACGCCAGGAAGGCACGCCAAAAACCCAGGATCCCCCCTGCTTTTCCAGTATCTTCAGGCCAAGGCCTGTCAGATTTGCTTCTATCTCTGCTGCGTCCAGGACGATGCCCAGTACACGCTCAATACGCTCGGCTCTCAAGGTGACCTGGTTTGCCTTGGGTAAGCTATCCACTGCCTCTATAACCGGACCCGCTTCCCCACCAACAATATCCAGCAGCAGTTGAGTTGCCCTTTCCATGGCCTGTCTGGGTAAATTAAAGTCCACACCGCGCTCAAAACGGTGTGCTGCATCCGTCTGAAGCCCATAAAATCGGGCTTTGCCAGCAATAGTAATCGGTGTAAAAAAAGCACTCTCTAAAAAGATATGCTTGGTATATGCTGTAACGGAACTCTCCAGCCCCCCCATCACCCCGGCAATGGCCAGCCCCTTGCTTTTATCCGCAATGACCAGGGTTTCCGGACTTAATTCCACTTCTTTTCCATCCAGAAGCGTCAGTTTTTCCTTGTTTTCAGCCAGTCTTACCTGAATCCCGCCATCCAGTTTCTCAAGATCAAAAGCATGCATGGGCTGACCCAGCTCCATAAGCACATAATTGGTGACATCAACCACCGGATCTATACATTTGATGCCGCTACGACGCAGTTTTTCCTGCATCCACTGAGGTGATTCAGCGTCCTGGTTGATATTACGGATTACACGGCCCAGGTATCTTGGGCAGTCTGCCGGGCTTTCCAGCGTAATAGGTAAAGTGTCTTCAATGCTTGGGGGTATCTCGGGAATATCCGGTGTATTTACCGTGAGTCTGTTCAATACCCCGACTTCGCGGGCCACACCGGCGATGCTCAGACAATCACCCCTGTTTGGGGTCAGATCAACTTCGATCAGGGGATCGTCCAACTGCAGGTATTCACGAATATCCATACCTGTAGAGGCATCTGCTGATAACACCAGAATGCCATCAGATTGCTCTGCCAATCCCAGTTCTTCTTCAGAACAAATCATGCCATGGGATTCAACCCCACGCAGTTTAGCTTTTTTGATTTTAAAATCAGGGCCCAGTACTGCGCCAATCTGGGCATAGGGTATCTTCTGCCCTGCCGCGACATTAGGGGCACCGCAAACCACTTGCAGGGTATCCTTACCATTGTTGACCTGGCATACACGCAGTTTGTCCGCATCAGGGTGGGCTTCCACACTCAGAACTTCGGCAACAACGACGCCACTGAAATCTGACGCAGCATTAGCGACGCCATCGACCTCCAAACCGGCCATCGTTAACTGGGCTACCAGGGTCTCGGTAGAAATATCGGGGCTAACCCATTCTCTCAACCAGCGTTCACTGAATTGCATCAGGGATCTCCCCCATTAACACCTTCACTAAATTGCTTGAGAAACCGCAGGTCATTATCAAATAACAGGCGCAAGTCATTGATCTGGTAACGAAGCATGGCTAATCGATCTACCCCCATGCCAAAGGCAAAACCGGTATATTTTTCCGGGTCCACATTGGAATGCCTGAGTACATTCGGATGGACCATGCCGCAACCGCCCACTTCCAGCCAGCCAGTTTGACCACAAACCCGGCAACCCTGACCCTTGCAGGAAACGCATTGCACATCTATCTCAGCCGACGGTTCAGTAAACGGAAAATAGGAGGGACGAAAGCGCACCTCGAGATCCGCCTCAAAAAATACCTGCAGGAATTCCACTATCAAACCTTTCAGGTCTGCCATGGTGACGCGCTCATCAACGAGCATGCCTTCTACCTGGTGGAACATGGGCGTGTGCGTTAAATCAGAATCACAGCGATAGACACGGCCAGGACAAATAAAGCGAAACGGGGCTTCCCCGTTTTCCATGACACGAACCTGTACTGTAGAAGTATGTGTTCTTAACAACATGCCACTATCGAAATAAAAGGTGTCATGCATGGCCCTGGCGGGATGGTGGGCAGGAATATTCAGGGCTTCGAAGTTGTGATAGTCATCCTCGATTTCAGGACCCTGAACCACATCAAAACCAACCGAGGTGAAAATATTTTCAATACGTTGCAGAGTACGTGTGACAGGATGCAAACCGCCAACGCTTTGCTGGCGACCAGGCAAGGTTACATCGACAGCCTCTGAAAGTTGCTTGCTTGCGATTGCTTCGACTTGCAGGATGGACTTACGGGACTCGAGTGCTTCCTGCACTTTAACTTTGGCCGCATTGATTGCGGCTCCGGCTTTCGGCCGCTCCTCGGCATCAAGTTTCCCCAGGCCTTTGAGTTGTTCTGTCAGGCTGCCTTTTTTACCCAGGTATTGCACGCGCAACTGTTCAAGCCCGTTAATATCCCGGGCCTGCTCAATTGCTTGCAAGGCATCGCTGATTAGTGAATCGAGATTTTCCATCGTAGCTTTGACTTCCTGCTTACCGTTTCCTGTAATACTGCTTCTTACTTCGTAACTGCATGAGTGCAATTAGTACAGCGGAAGCAGCATTCAGCGGTATCAGGCTAAAGCTGCTCTGGCTTGTTCTACGACAGCAGCAAAAGCTTCCTTGTCATTGACGGCCAGATCGGCCAGAACCCTGCGGTCCATTTCAATTTCAGCTTTTTTCAGTCCGGCTATCAGACGGCTGTAGGACATGCCAAGATTTCTCGCCTGGGCATTGATACGCGTAATCCATAAAGCACGGAAAATACGTTTCTTGACCCTGCGGTCTCTATAGGCATATTGACCTGCTTTGGTAACAGCCTGTTTGGCAACTCTAAATACACGACTCCGGGCACCATAGTAACCCTTGGCCTGCTTCAGAACTTTTTTGTGTTTACGACGGGCAACTACGCCACGTTTTACTCTAGCCATTGTTATATCCTCTTAAGTATTAGATTAATCAAGTCGCAACATTCGTTTCACGTTACCCATGTCTGCAGGATTTACCTGCTGGGTTCCGCGCAACTGACGTTTACGCTTGGTAGTCATTTTGGTGAGGATATGGCTTTTATAAGCGCTTTTACGCTTGATCCCGGATCCGGTTTTTTTAAAACGTTTAGCCGCGCCACTATGCACTTTCTGTTTTGGCATCTTAAGATACTCCGCATTTATGGTTACCTGTCTACTTTGTTACAGGCCCATACATTTATTAAAAGAAACAATTCCCTCCCCCCGTAAATTACGGAAGTATTCCGATCAATACTGGGGAAAACTTACTGCTTCTTGTTTTTTACAGGTGCCAGGACCATGGTTATTTGTCGACCTTCAAACTTTGGTTCCTGGTCGACAGTGCCATACTCCTCGAGATCTACCCTGATGCGTTGCATCATCTCGGCACCCAGCTCTTGATGGGCCATTTCACGGCCGCGGAATCGTAATGACACCTTGGCCCTGTCCCCATCGTTGAGGAAACGTATCAGGTTGCGTAGTTTTACCTGATAATCTCCTTCTTCCGTCCCTGGTCTGAACTTCATCTCCTTGACGTGAATTACTTTCTGCTTTTTCTTGTTCGCGGCTTTTTGCTTCTTTAGCTCGAACACGTGCTTGCCGTAATCCATGATCTTACAAACTGGAGGTTCGGCATCAGGAGAAATCAAAACAAGGTCCAGCTTGTCACCTTCAGCGATTGCCCTTGCTTCCTCCAGAGAAACAACACCTTTCTGTCCACCATCGGCAAGAATAAGACGGACAGGATCGCTGTCGATGTCTTCGTTTACCATTGCTTTCTTGGACTTGTCGCTATCTCGTTTGATAATAAAATTCTCCGATTATTTCTTTTTATGCTTCAGGTATTTCATGCTTACTTGCCCGACCAAGTCGTTCCACATCCTGTTGCAAAAAAACCGAGAATTCATCGATAGTCATTACTCCCAGGTCGTTTCCGCTTCTGTCACGAACGGCAAGTGATCCCGCTTCGACTTCTTTGTCGCCAACTACCAGCAGGTAGGGGACCTTCTGAAGCGTGTGCTCGCGGATTTTAAAGCCGATTTTTTCATTTCTCAAGTCAGCATTGACCCGGAAGCCCTTGTTTTGCAATGAATTCACTACTTTTTCGCAATATTCGGCCTGTTTGTCCGTTATATTCAGAATTACGGCCTGAATTGGTGCCAACCAGGCGGGGAATGCACCCTCGTAATGTTCGATAAGAATGCCAATAAATCGCTCAAAAGAACCAAAAATTGCCCGGTGCAACATAACCGGTGTGTCTTTCGAATTATTTTCTGTAACAAATTCTGCACCCAGCCTTTCTGGCATGGAGAAATCCACCTGGATAGTGCCGCACTGCATATTGCGTCCCATACAGTCTTTCAAGGTAAATTCGATTTTTGGCCCATAGAAGGCGCCCTCACCCGGTTGCAAATCCCAGGGCTTACCCGTTTGGTTCAAAGCAATTTCCAGGGCTTCCTCGGCTTCGTCCCATAATTCATCTGCACCGACCCTTTTTTCAGGACGCGTTGATAATTTGAGCAGTACTTCTTCAAAACCAAAATCGTTGTAAACCAGGTTTACCAATTCAATAAAATTTGAAACCTCTGACTGAATATCCTCTCTTGAACAAAAGATATGGCCATCATCCTGAGTAAAACTTCGCACCCGCATGAGACCATGCATGGCACCGGAAGGTTCATAACGATGACAGGAGCCAAACTCAGCCAGTCGCAAAGGCAAATCCCGATAGCTTTTCAAACCCTGGTTATAGACCTGGATATGGCAAGGACAATTCATCGGCTTAATGGCATACATCCGATTATCAGATTCGACGCTGAACATTTCTTCAGCAAACTTATCCGCATGCCCGGATTTTTCCCACAGTGAATAATCTACTAACTGGGGTGTATTGATTTCCTGGTAACCATTGTTTTTCCAGATGCTCTGCATGTAGTTCCGGATTACCTGGTAAATCTCCCAACCCTTGGGATGCCAAAACACCATGCCCGGTGCTTCTTCCTGGAAATGAAACAATTCAAAGCGCTTGCCTAATTTACGATGGTCCCGGCGCTCAGCTTCCTCCAGCATATGCAAATAATGCTTTAGGTCTTTTTTGTCATTCCATGCTGTACCGTATATTCGCTGCAGCATTTCATTATCAGAATTGCCGCGCCAGTAAGCACCCGCCACAGACATCAACTTGAATGACTTGATTGCTCCGGTTGAAGGCACGTGCGGACCACGACACAGATCAATAAAGTCACCCTGCTGGTAAAACGATAGCGCTTCATCTCCAGGGATACTTTCAATAATCTCAACCTTGTACTTTTCACCCATCTTGTCGAACAAGGCAACCGCATCAGGTCGGCTCAATACTGAACGGTTAACCTGAACATTTTCTTTGATCAGACGCTGCATTTCTTTTTCGATGGCAGCAAGATCTTCGGGTGTAAAAGGACGCTCATAGGCAAAGTCGTAAAAGAAGCCATTCTCGATGACCGGACCTATGGTCACCTGGGCTTCAGGAAAAAGATTCTGCACCGCATTGGCCATGAGGTGAGCACAGGAATGACGAATAATCTCCAGGCCAGCTTCATCCCGGCCCGTGATGATCGACAGATCGCTGTCAGCTTCAATCAGGTGTGAGACATCGACCAGTTCCTCGCCCAATTTTCCGGCAAGCGCAGCCTTCGCCAATCCAGGTCCTATGGACTCGGCTACCTGCAGTACTGTGACTGGTGCATCAAAAGTTTTTTGATTACCGTCGGGCAGAGTGATGGCTACCATGGTTTTCCTGACATATCAGTTTTGTTCAAGCTGGTTTTCTGGTTCAGGCTGGTAAGGATTGTTGCCACTATTCAAAACACCATCCAATACACGACCCAAAAAAAGACCCGGGAGTGAAGAGTATGCTGGGGAGTGGTAGGCACGACCAGATTCGAACTGGTGACCTCTACCATGTCAAGGTAGCGCTCTAACCAACTGAGCTACGCGCCTGTGGAACAACCTGAGCGGACAACTTTTCCCTAATTCTTTAACCCTGCTACAACCTTGCTTTGGCCCGGGTAAGCAGCCTGAAACTTGCCGGGACCAAAGAGGAGGCGATTATAGAGACTGGGGGCATAAACTACAAGAATTACAGAGATATACGGCACTTTTTTAAGTGAATCAATTTAATAGAAACAGCTTGTTGATCTGGTGAATCTGGTCCCTGATTTTAGCAGCTTCTTCAAATTCCAGGTTTTTCGCATGTTCATACATAAGGTCCTGTAATTTGCCTATTTCTTTTTCCAGTTGGGCCGGGCTCATTGCTGCAAGTTCAGCCTGATAATCCCCTCCTTTTTCCGCCACTTTGCCCAGGTCACGGTAACTGCGTTTGGTGCCCCCGGGGGCCTGGCCTGCTCCCTCCATGATATCTGCAACAGCTTTGCGAATACCTTCCGGGGTAATGTTATGGGCGGTATTGAACTCAATCTGGACGCGCCGGCGCTCATCGGTGGTGTCCATTGCCCGCTGCATGGATCCGGTAACCCGATCGGCATAAAGTATCGCCTTGCCGTGCAGATTCCTGGCCGCCCGCCCAACTGTCTGCACCAGGGAACGTTCAGAGCGAAGAAAGCCTTCCTTGTCCGCATCAAGGACAGCAACCAGGGATACCTCGGGGATATCCAGTCCTTCCCTCAACAGGTTAATCCCTACCAGCACATCAAAAACGCCAAGGCGCAAATCGCGAATGATCTCGACACGCTCCATAGTGTCAATATCCGAGTGCAGGTAACGTACCCGAACCCCATTTTCAGCAAGATAATCAGTGAGATCCTCCGCCATACGTTTGGTCAGGACTGTCACCAGAACCCGCTCTTCTTTTTCTACCCTGAGTTTGACTTCAGACAGCAGGTCATCAACCTGATGCAGTGCAGGCCTGACTTCCAGTACCGGATCCAGTAGTCCCGTTGGTCTGACTACCTGACGCACCAATTGTCCCTGTTTCTCCTCTTCATAAGGCCCCGGTGTTGCAGACACAAAGATGAGCTGGGGGCTTAGCGCTTCCCATTCTTCAAATCGCAGCGGGCGATTATCCAGCGCAGAAGGCAACCTGAAGCCGTAATTCACCAGGGTCTCTTTTCTGGAGCGATCACCTTTGTACATGGCACCGATTTGAGGAATTCCTACATGGGATTCATCCACCACTACAAAGGCGTCCTGAGGCAGATAATCAAACAAGGTCGGCGGTGGCTCGCCTTCCTGCCTGCCAGACAAATACCGTGAATAGTTCTCAATACCCGTGCAGTAGCCAATTTCCCGGATCATTTCCAGGTCAAACTGGGTACGCTGGCCCAGACGCTGGGCTTCAACCAGTCGATTATTCTTCTCCAGGTACGCCAGGCGTTCCTGCAGTTCTACTTTAATATCCTCGACCGCATTTTGCAGCCTGTCCCGGGAGGTCACATAGTGGGACTTGGGAAACACCGTCAGGCGCGGTGTGCGCTGGATCACTGCGCCGGTCAGTGGATCAAACCAGGCCAGGCTTTCAATTTCATCATCAAATAATTCAATGCGAATGGCGTTGGTTTCTGATTCAGCAGGATATATATCGATCACATCCCCGCGCACTCTGTAGGAAGAACGGTGCAATTCCATGTCATTACGACTGTATTGCAGCTCTGCCAGCCGCCTCAGCAGCACACGCTGGTCCAGTTTGCCGCCGACATTCAGGTGCAACACCATGTCCAGGTACATGGTTGGATCGCCCAGGCCATAAATGGATGACACCGTGGCGACTACGATGACATCGCGCCGCTCCAGCAAGGATTTTGTAGCGGAAAGCCGCATCTGTTCAATGTGATCATTGATCGAGGAATCTTTCTCGATATAGGTGTCCGACGCGGGCACGTAGGCTTCAGGCTGGTAGTAGTCGTAATAAGACACGAAATACTCAACCGCATTGTCAGGGAAAAAATCCTTGTACTCACCGTAAAGCTGAGCAGCAAGGGTCTTGTTTGGTGCCATAATCAGGGTTGGGCGCTGGGATTGTGCGATGACATTGGCAATGGTGAAAGTCTTGCCAGATCCGGTTACACCCAGCAAGGTCTGAGCCGCCAGGCCACCGTCCAGCCCTTCCAGCAGTTGTTCAATTGCCTCAGGCTGGTCACCCGCAGGCTTGAATTCGGCATGTAATTTAAACGCTTTGTCCATTTTGCTACTTTATTTGGATTAACAGGCTATTGTATGAAGAAAGCCAGCAAAGTGCATAACCTGTGCTGCATTGGTGAAGAAATATCTCAGGCAGGTGCTAATCAGGCCGGATTAATTGATTCGCCGGGGAGATAATTAGGCTTCGGTATTGACCGCGAGAGCAGAAGTAATTAGTATTCGCGTTCTCAAAAAGTGAGGGTTCGATACTTCTGTGACCCTCTGAGTTGCTGCCCAATAGCTCAATGGTAGAGTAGGTGACTGTTAATCACTTGGTTCTTGGTTCGAGTCCAAGTTGGGCAGCCATATTTCTTTAAGACCTCCCCCCTTGCTTGCTTGTCTTGGCTTGTTGTCCTTGTCGCGGCCTGTTCTTCCAATACCTTGGCCATCAAGGCAAGGCCATTTTAAGATTTCAGCAATTATCGGATTTTCCGAATTAACCTGACGATGATGAATAGAGGCAACCAGGCAATAATTGTCAGGGGCAAACCCCATGCTGGCTGATAATGAGCAACCCATGCCAAAGGCAATAACCAGAGGCAATTCAACAGGGTAACCACCATAACCACCTTGCTATGGCTGTTGAAATGCACAGCCGCTAATTGATAGGCATGGGTGCGATGGGCGTAATACCAGGTTTCCCCTTCAAGCATTCGGGACACCAGCGTACTTGATGCGTCTACGATAAAGACACCTGCAAGGATGCACCACACCCAAATGTTGGTTATTCCCATCGTGGTACTGAGCAGTCCGCTCAGACCCAGGATATATCCCAGGAAATTACTGCCAATATCTCCCATGAAGATTCGTGCCGGTGCAAAATTCAACAATAGAAATCCACTCACCGAAGCAAGCAGGATTAGCAGTAACAGTCTGAATTCCAAAGTGCTGTCAGCAAAAGTGATGATAATTACAGCCATGCAAATAAAAATAACTTCTGTGGCTCCCAATCCGTCTATTCCGTCCATAAAATTGAAAAGATTGATAAACCAGAGGAAGGCCATAGTGACCAGTAAATAAACTGGCCAGCTTTCTTGCAGGGTAAAATTGAAGAGCGGGATGGCAGGGATGCCAAACAGAGCCAGTGCTCCTGCCACAACCAGAAACTGGGTGGATATTCTGGCGCGTATGCCTAACTGGTAAATATCATCGAGCAAACCCATGGCGGCAATACAAGTACAAAGCAGCAAGAGCAATACAAGATTAAAACCCGGGTTACTGTCCTTTAATGCCAGTGCCGCAGTAACTACAAAAACCGTAACAATCGCCACACCACCACAGGATGGGGTGGGATCAGTGTGGGAACTTCTGCTGTTGGGTAGCTCCAGCCATTGCTGTCGCCTGGACAGCACAACAATCAGCCAGGTCCCCAGAAAAGAAAACACAAAGGCTGCCGGTAAATACAGGTTAGTTAGCATCAAGAGGGTGTTGAATAAGATTCATCTTGTTCCTAGGCAACGCAATTCTCCCAAAAATCAGTGACATTCACAAAGACGCTTTTTACCCACACCAACATTAAAAAAGGCGCCCGTAGACGCCTTTATGTCATAAAGAATCAACATCATTGCTTGAAAATCTAATCAAAATTGATTCTGCCTACATTATTTCGCAAAGTAACTTCCCCTACTCCGCTAACCAACTGAAGATCTTCAAGGCTGGTAAAGTCGCCAAATTCCTCGCGGAAAGACACAATAGCTTCGGCCCTTTTAATCCCTATCCCTTCCAGCACCATTGCAATTGTTTCAGCATCAGCCACATTGATATTAATCTGTTCAACTTCAATACGGGTATCTTCTGTAACAACAGTATTTTCCTGTGCCATGCTGCCCCAGGATAGTGACAACAGCAAACTAAAAATGAGCCCTTTGAACACAGTGGTGAAATGTTTTAATGTCTTTGCTTCCATCTTATTGCCTCCTTGCAATTCAATGTTTCAGTTCCGTTTCTCTTTTGTTACTAACGAACAAAAAAAGAGTGCTTGCAGTTATTGCTTCTGCAATCGCTGCTGCAATCAATGTAGCAGAGATTTACGAAATTGCAGATATTTCTTCCATGATTGCCCGTAGTTTTTCCGTCGGGTCGGCGGCCTGTGTGACAGGCCTGCCAATTACCAGGTAATTACTCCCGCTAGCCATTGCCTCCGCAGGGGTCATTACCCGCTTCTGGTCATTGGCATTATCTCCGGCTGGTCGAATACCCGGTGTCACCAATACCAGGTCATCACCCAGTGTAGAGCGCAAAATCGGGGTTTCCTTTGCAGAACACACGACCCCATCAAGACCACAGTCGCGGGTCAAAGTCGCTAATGTCATGACCTGTTCGTCGGCACTGACTGGAATATTAATTTCATGCAAATCACTCGAACCCATACTGGTCAGCACTGTTACAGCAATCAGCAATGTTCCGGAATTATCTGGCACGGCCTTGCGTGCTGCTTCCAGCATCGCCCTGCCGCCACTGGCATGAACATTTACCATCCACACTCCAAGATCAACGGCAGCAGTAACTGCGCCAGCAACTGTATTGGGAATATCGTGGTACTTGAGATCAAGAAATACATCGAAACCCAGATCACCCAGCTTCCGAACCAGATCCGGGCCTGTTCGTGTAAACAGCTCCTTGCCTACTTTTACACGGCACAGTGCAGGATCAAGCCTTTGTACCAGAGCCAAAGCCGATTTGGCATCCGGAAAATCCAGAGCGACAATTACTGGTTTATCTGTTGTCATAATTCAGTATTCCTCAAAAGACAGGCTATCCCTTGCTCTCTATTCGCCCAGCATTCCCTTAACATGTTTTACCGTCCCCCAACGGGAACAACTTGGACAAAGCCAAAGCAGGCTTTTCAATTCAAAACCGCAGTTCGTACATTGGTACTGCGCATGACTCTCTATATATTCCCTCAACACTTTCAGGAACAAGTCCTTTTCTATATTCACATCTGCGACAGAGTCATCCAGAGCGAGTGCTTGCATCATCAGGCGCAACGATGATTTTTTCTCCAGCTGTGCAAGCAGGTATTTTCTCGCCTCATCCTGCCCTCTCTCTTTCTCAAGGTACCTAGCCAGATCAATGAGAACGGAAGCATCGGTTTCTTCATCCATGTTTGCAGAAATGAATTTTTGCAAACTTTTTTCTTTGCCAGCTTTCTGGTAACACTCAACCAGGGGACTGAACACATCTGCCATAAATGATGGGTCCTGTTTCTTCACCCGTAAATAATTCTTGATTGCCTCCTTGTAATTACCGCAAAGATTCTCGAGTTTGCCAAACAACATGCTCACCCTGGTATTACTTTTATCCATCATATCTGCATTACGCAGGTAATCCCTGGCCTTGGACATGTGACCATTGCCCAGTTCTTCTTCTGCCAATTCGCAGTAATAATGAGAAGCCAGATTTTGATAGCGTAAACGTCTGGCAGGAGCGCAGACCTTTAACAATTCGGTTAATACATTCACGCCTTCCTGCCAGTCTTTTTCCAATTGGTAAACGTTTGCTGAAAGTACCAATGCTTTAATTTTTATCTCACCCTGCTGGTTACGCAGTTCTTCCAATAAATTCTCAGCCCGGTCCAGCAAGCCTGCAGCAATATAACTGCGCACCAGATGTATTTTGATGTCGTTCAGTTCCGAGCGGGAAAAATCACTTTGACCCAACAAATCCTGATATACGGCGATAGAACGATCAACCTTGCCTCTTCTACGCAGCAAGGTACCAAGCGCCATGTGGGTATCAAGAGTGTTGGAATTAATTTCCAATGCGTCGATAAATATGTCTATCGCATCATCAGGCTCATCATTAAGCAGGTAGTTAAGACCTACAAAATAATCATTCGAAGGGAGTTTCTTGTTCTTGCCTGGTTTGAGTTTTGAAGCTGAAAATGAACTGCGTTTGCCCAACAACCAGCCAACTGCAAGTGCCACAAGCAGTATCAGATAAAGAAATAGATTGTTGATGCCAAAACCTTCCATGAAAAGTATTTTATATCAGTTTTTCCCGCCAGAACTTGATGAGCCTGGTGCTTGACTGCCCTGTAACTTTGCTAATTGCGAACGCAATTGCCTTAGCTGAACAAGTGTTTTTAATTGCCTGAAGACCCCAATGCCCAGAATCAAGCCCAACAGGCCGCCAAGAATAAAGGTCGCAATGACGAGCACACCAACACTTATAGCTGGCAGTTCTATTCCTATCCATAACGAGACTTCACTCGTATTATTTACCGCGAATAGAAACGCCAGCAATACTATGCCGATGAATACCAGGAAAGTTATGAATCGTAAAAAGCCTTTCATGACTAAATTGCGTACCGTGAAAAAAAACGGCAGCTTCCGTAAACAAAAGCTGCCGTTTTTATTAGTCATCCAGAATTATTCTGGAATCTGTTGCTGCTCTTGCATGCTGCTATTTACTCTGTCTCTTAGTTCCTTGCCGGGCTTGAAATGAGGAACGTATTTTCCATTCAGTTCAACTGGCTCGCCGGTTTTTGGATTTCTGCCAACACGGGGAGCACGGTAATGCAGGGAAAAACTGCCAAAGCCCCTGATTTCTATCCGTCCACCATCCGACAAAACTTCTGACATATAGGAAATAATCGCCTTAACAGCAAGCTCAACATCTTTCGCAGATAACTGAGTTTGCTTTGAGACTATCTGGTCGATCAGTTCTGATTTAGTCATGGCTCATCCTTCACTAATGTTTACAGACAGGTAACAACTTGCCGGTTACAGTCTTATTCCTTGTCGAGTTCAGATTTTAACAGGTCACCAACTGTAGCCGGTGCAGCGGCCACGGCACTCTGTTTCTTGTGCTCTTTAACGGAATTTTTCTCTTCTGCAATCTCCTTGGCCTTAATGGACAAGCTGATGACACGGTTTTTACGATCAACACTGATTACCAATACTTCGACTTCATCGCCGACATTAATGGCATTGCGTGCGTCTTCTATCCTGTCACGACTGATTTCAGAAGCTTTCAATACACCTTCTATACCCTCGGCCAAAGTAATAATAGCTTCCTTGGCATCTACTTCTTTAACTGTACCGGTAACGATACTACCTTTCTCGTTCTGACCGGCAAAGTTGGCGAATGGGTCATCTGAAAGCTGCTTGATGCCCAGAGAAATTCTTTCTCTTTCCGGGTCAACTGAAAGAATTACTGTATCCAGTTTGTCACCCTTGGTGTATTCGCGTACTGCCTGTTCACCTGGCTCTTCCCAACTGATGTCTGAAAGATGAACCAAGCCATCGATTTCCCCATCCAGACCAATAAATATACCGAAGTCAGTTATAGACTTGATATTGCCGGAAATCTTGTCGCCTTTCTTGAATTTCTCAGCGAACACATCCCAGGGGTTTTGCTGGCATTGTTTCAGGCCAAGAGAAATACGGCGACGCTCCTGATCGATATCCAGGATCATTACCTCTACTTCATCACCCAGTTGTACCAACTTGGACGGATGAATATTTTTGTTGGTCCAATCCATTTCAGAGACATGAACCAGGCCTTCAACACCCTCTTCCAGTTCTGCAAAACAACCATAATCAGTCAGGTTTGTAACCACAGCCTTGACTCGGGTGTTTTCTGGATAACGATTCTTGATTTCTATCCATGGATCTTCACCCAATTGCTTCAGCCCAAGTGACACACGATTTCTTTCACGGTCAAACTTGAGAACTTTAACGTCAATTTCGTCACCAACATTAACAATTTCGCTTGGATGCTTGATGCGCTTCCATGACATGTCTGTGATATGTAACAGTCCATCGACACCACCAAGGTCTACGAAAGCACCATAGTCAGTCAGATTCTTCACTGCGCCTTTGACGGATTGTCCTTCCTGGAGATTGGAAAGAAGCTCATCACGTTCAGCAGTATTGACAGATTCCAGAACGGCGCGGCGAGAAACCACTACGTTATTGCGTTTCTGATCCAGTTTGATCAGTTTGAATTCCAGATCCTTGTACATAAGGTGGTCCACTTCACGAACTGGACGCACGTCTACAAGTGAGCCAGGAAGGAAGGCACGAATAGTATTCACATCAACAGTGAATCCGCCTTTAACCTTGCCATTTATGACCCCGATTACCGGTTGGTCTTTCTCGAACGCTTCTTCAAGAACCATCCAGGTTTCTGCACGCTTGGCTTTTTCACGGGAGAGTTTGGTTGCACCGAAACCGTCTTCAACGGCATCAAGGGCTACTTTGACCTCATCGCCAATTTCAAGGTTGAACTCACCCTGGTCGTTGAAGAATTCTCTGCGCTCAATCACGCCTTCGGATTTAAGTCCTGCGTTGACAGTGACCCATTCTGAATCAATGTCAATTATGGTCCCGGTAATGATCGAACCGGGTTTCATATCTATATCAATTAAACTTTGCTCAAAGAGCTCTGCGAAACTTTCGCTCATGCTAACTTCCTAATATTGTTTCAGAAATCAGTCAGAATTTGGTACTTCCTGTTTCTGGTAAAACCGTATTCCAGCCAATACGGGTCAATTATTTAAGGCCACTTCGCAATGTTCTTGCTGGCACACATTGCTGGTGACTCGATTACTTTTATTGCTACTGCTTTCTTTCAGCCCTTATCTGGTCGACTCTGGCATCTTTTCCCTGGCTTCCTTCAGTACTTTTTCAAGTACCTCGTTGATATCCAGGTTCGTGGTATCAATCTCGACTGCATCTTCAGCTGGCCGAAGGGGAGAAACTTGCCTGTTGGCATCCCGCTCATCTCGACTGGCTATATCCTGCAAAAGGGCGCGCAGATTAACACCAACCCCCTTATTTATCAACTGCTTATATCGCCTTTGCGCTCTTTCCTCAGCGCTTGCTGTAAGGAAAATTTTGAGGCCTGCATCAGGAAAAACAACTGTCCCCATATCCCTGCCGTCGGCAACCAGACCCGGTGCTATGCGAAAATCTCGCTGGCGCTTCAGGAGCACTTCACGAATCTCGGGTATAGCGGCTATTTTGGAGGCTTTATCTGCAGTTTCTTCCAGGCGCACCAGTTCCGATACTTCTTCGTCATTGAGACTAATCGAACCGTCGAAATGGCTGGAAAAGGCCACATTCATGGCTTTAGAAAAAGCACATATCTCATTGATATTACTGGATAATATACCATTTTTCTCAACACCAACTGCAACAATCCGGTAGAGGGCACCACTATCAAGCAAATGCCAGCCCAGCCTGTCTGCAAGCAGTCGGGCGATCGTGCCCTTCCCTGTGCCGCTGGGGCCGTCAATGGTGATTACAGGAACTGTCTGAGTCATTGCAGTGAAATCTTCAATTTATGGGTTTTATGGGTTTTGTCGGCGAACTAACCTTACGCGATTCAGCTACTTTGAGGCTGATCCCGGTATTGACGGCCAGATCACTGAAACCAGGAAAGGAAGTTGCCACATTATGGCAGTCATGAATTTCTATGGTTTTTTGCGCCCTGAGTGCTGCCATCGTAAAGGACATGGCAATGCGGTGGTCTCCATGGCTGTCAATTACCCCTCCGCCCAGACTGCCACCTTCTATGATGATCCCGTCGGCTTTCACTTCGTGTTTAACCCCGAGGACAGACAAACCATCGGCCATGACCTGAATACGATCACTTTCCTTGACGCGTAATTCCTCGGCACCGCTTAGTACTGTAGTGCCATTTGCACACGCTGCGGCTATAAACAAGGCTGGAAATTCATCTATTGCCAGGGGAACCTGATCAACGGGAATATTGATCCCGTGTAAGGGAGCATAGCGCACCCTGATATCAGCAACTGGCTCTCCTCCAACCTCGCGTTCATTTTCAAGTTGAAGATCTGCCCCCATGGCCTGAAGAATGTTAATGACACCGATCCTAGTCGGATTGATACCGACATGGCGCAACATGACATCCGAGCCTTCAGCAATAGCAGCACCCACCATGAAAAAGGTTGCCGAGCTGATATCGGCAGGCACATCGATATGGCATCCCTGCAGTAGGCCGCCGCCAGCAATACTGATGTTGTTACCAGAAGTTTCTACCGCATAACCAAAGCCCCGCAACATACGTTCGGTATGATCACGGCAAGGTTCGGGCTCGCTAATCAGGGTATGACCATCACCTGGCCGGGTATATAGAGAAGCCAGTAACAGACAGGATTTGATCTGGGCGCTGGCAACCGGCATGGAATAGGAAATCGGGTGTAATTGAGCCGGCGTTATGGCTATCGGCGCCTTGTCTCCGTCCTGAAGCACGATGTTTGCACCCATCTCTTTCAAGGGGTTTGCTACCCGCCCCATGGGACGCTGTGACAGTGACTCATCCCCTACCAGGGTTGATGAGAAATTTTGCCCGGCCAGGAGGCCACACATCAGGCGCATGGCCGTACCGGAATTACCCAGGTCCAGGTCTTTCGAAGGTTGTGACAAACCATGCAATCCCACCCCTGTTATCGTGGTTTTGCCATTTCTAACATCCTCAATGGCTACGCCCATCTCCCGAAACGCTTGCAGGGTGGCAAGACTATCTTCTCCTTCCAGGAAACCCTCAACTGTTGTCTCACCTTCTGCGATGGAACCCAGGATGATGGAACGATGAGAGATTGATTTATCCCCGGGCACCCTGAAATCACCAGCAAGGCGACCTCCGGGTTGAACAGTAAAAACCAGGTCAGACATAATTGTTTACAACTTTAGCAGTGAATCGAAAAATAGTTCAGTGTGAGTACAAGATAGTTTTTAATTAAAGGTTAAAGGCCGACAATACTTACAGGCGTTCAATTATTCGGTGGATCTGTTTTCAAACAGCTCAAGAAATTTGTCGCGGGATACCTTCGCCCGTTTAAACGTTGTCATTAACTCCTCAGAATTTTTTGACAGAACCGCTGCTCGCAATCTTTCCAGATCTTGCATATAACTATCCAGCGCCTTCACCGTCGCTTCCCCATTGGCCATAAAAATGTCATGCCACATTTGCGGGTCGCTGGAAGCTATCCGGGTAAAATCACGAAAGCCACCTGCTGCATAACGGAAAATCTCTTCGCTTTCTCCCTGCTGGGAAAGTGTATCCACCAGGGCAAAAGCCAACAGATGAGGAAGGTGGCTGGTTGCGGCAAGAATTTCATCGTGCCTGTCTACCGGCATGTTTATTACTTCTGCACCAAGAACCTGCCACAAGGCTGTTACCAGGCTCACGGCGTCGGCAGCAGTATTTTCCATAGGAGTCAGGATGACTTTTTTGCCTTGAAAGAGCTCCACAGTAGAGGCTGAATACCCACTATGCTCTGAACCGGCAATGGGATGACCTGGTACAAAGTTTTCCGGGACTTCCCCGAAGACATTAACTGCTGCCTCCACGATGGCGTTTTTTACACTCGCCACATCGGTAATTACCGTGTTTTCTGACACAACAGACTTCAGCTCAAGCAGTGTATTTTCAACGGTCAGGGATGGAACGGCTATTACAACAATGTCAGCATCCGCAGCGACATCCTTTATATTGGTGCTGAAGCTGCTAATAACACCATCATTTTTAGCCTGCTGTAATACCGCTTCGTTACGGCCAACTGCCACGATCTCACCTGCCAGTTGCAATGAGGACAAACCACGCGCAATAGATCCGCCAATCAAGCCAAGGCCAATAATGACAATCTTTTTATTTTTTAAGGTATCTGACATGCTTCAGCCGATAGTTGCTGCAGGGTATGAACCAAGTACTCTGAATTCGAGTACGCGCCTGGAAAGCTCATCCAGTGCGGCACGGATATTGGCGTCCTGACAATGCCCTTCAATATCTACAAAGAAGGAGTAAGACCAGGCTTCTTTCCTGGAAGGTCTGGATTCAAGTTTGATCAGGTTCACGGAGTTGGTTTTAAAAGGCTCAAGCGCATCAAAGAGCGCGCCCGGTTCATTGCGTGTTGAAATGATCAAAGATGACTTGATTTTATTATTTACAGATTCACTTACAGGGGCATTGGGCTGTTTCGAAATTATCGCGAATCGTGTTGTGTTGTCGTGAATATCCTCGATGTTTTCCTGCAAAACCGTAAGTTGATAAATATCTGCGGCAGTCTGACCAGCGATGGCAGCTACACCACTTTCAACCATAGCGATTTTTGCGGCTTCGCCATTACTTGAGACGGGCACTTTATCCACTTTCGGGAAATTTTCTTCCAGCCAGTGTCGGCACTGTCCAAGCGATTGCTGATGGGACACGATACGTTGGATATCTGCTTTATCCGTTCCTGGTTTCACGAGCAAGCAATGCTGAATTCGCAACAAGACTTCACCGCATATAGTGAGATCAGATTGAGCAAAGCAATCCAGAGTCTGGGTTATGGACCCTTCGGTAGAGTTTTCAATTGGCACCAAGCCATAGTCACATTCGCCGCAAGCAACACTATTGAAGACGGTTGGAATTTCATCCAGCGGAACACAGTTTTGACCTGGCCCAAAAAACTTCAATAGGGCGGCATGAGAATATGTCCCTTCGGGGCCCAGGTAGGCTACCCGGTCGGACGCAGAAACATCATTCATCGCCGTTCAGATCACCTTCCGGCGGCTCTTCCTCGGCACTTCCTTCTGTAGTTGAGTTAGTTGAGTCAGATGGCTTGGTTGAATTCTCGCCAATTTCTTTCTGCTCAGTGCTCTCTTCAGCTTCAGCAAGCTCGTCGAACTCTTCCAGCTCATCAGGCTCATCAACTTGAGCCACTCCAACCAGGGCCTCGCCTTGCTTGAGTTTAATCAGGCGCACGCCCTGCGTTGCGCGTCCCTGGGAAGAGACTTCATCCGTGCGGGTTCTGACCAGGGTGCCTTTATCGCTGATGAGCATGATTTCATCACCCTCAAAAACCTGTACAGCGCCAACAATCTGACCATTGCGTTCACTGGCCTGGATACCAATTACACCCTTACCTCCCCGGCCTTTTGTGGGGAATTCAGTGACCACGGTACGTTTACCATAACCATTTTCGCTAACAGCAAGTATCTGTCCGTTTTCTGCCGGAATTATCATATCCACCATGAACTGCCCGCTTTCCAGGCGTATGCCGCGAACTCCTCTGGCCGTTCTTCCCATAGGACGTACTGCTGTTTCACTGAAACGCACAGCCTTGCCTGAGCTTGAATACAACATGACGTCTTTGCTGCCATCTGTAATGGCAGTTTTTACCAGGGTATCGCCTTCTTCCAGTTCTATCGCTTTAAGGCCTGAACTGCGCTGGCGGGAAAAGTTTTCCAATGGTGTTTTCTTGACAGTACCACTGGCTGTTGCCATGAAAATAAATTTGTCTGCTTCATACTCCCTGATCGGCAGCATACTGGTGATACTTTCCCCTTCTTCCAGCGGCAATATATTCACAATAGGTTTGCCACGTGAGGTTCTGCTGGCTAATGGGATCTGGAATACTTTCAACCAGAACACCTTGCCCGACGTTGTGAAACACAACAGGGTGTCGTGACTACTGGCAACCAGCAGGTGCATAACATAATCTTCTTCCTTGACCGAAGCGGCAGCCTTGCCCATACCACCACGACGCTGGGCGGCATAATCAGACAAGGGTTGGCTTTTGGCATAACCGCCGTTGGATATGGTGACAACCCTGTCCTCTTCTGTAATCAGGTCTTCAACCGTGAGGTCATGGCTTGAAGCGGTGATTTCAGTCCGACGCTCATCACCGTATTCTTTGGTGATTTCTTCCAGTTCTTCACGAATAACCTGCATCAACCTTTCGGTATTGCCGAGAATCTCGAGAAATTCGCCAATCTGTCTGATGATCTCTTTGTAATCAGTAATAAGCTTTTCATGTTCCAGGCCAGTAAGGCGATGTAAACGTAATTCAAGAATTGCCTGGGCCTGATCCGGGGACAAACGGTATTGCCCGTCATGTAGACCTAACTCCGGAGCCAGATCATCTGGACGGCAGGCGTCAGGGCCTGCAGCGGCCAGCATTTCCACTACCTCAGAGGATTGCCAGGTAATCGCAAGCAGTTTTTCCTTGGCTTCGGCTGAGCTCGGTGAACTTTTAATCAGTGCAATGACTTCGTCGATGTTGCCAAGAGCAACGGCCAAACCTTCCAGAATATGCCCTCTTTCACGTGCTTTTCTGAGCAAAAAGGTGGTGCGGCGCGTGACAACTTCCCTGCGGTGCCGGATAAAGGCTTCCAGCATTTCCTTCAGGTTGATGGTTTTTGGTTCACCATCAACCAGTGCCACCATATTGATCCCGAAGACCATTTGCATAGAGGTCTGGGCAAACAGGTTGTTCAGTACGACGTCTGCTACTTCACCTTTACGTAATTCGATAACGATGCGCATGCCGTCTTTGTCCGACTCATCGCGCAACTCGGAAATACCTTCGAGTTTTTTCTCCTTGACCAGTTCTGCAATACGCTCAATCAGTTTTGCCTTGTTTAACTGATAGGGAATTTCGGTAACGATGATGGTCTGCCTGCCGGTCTTTTCGTTTTCCTCAATTTCCGTTCTGGAACGGATGTAGATTTTGCCGCGACCAGTGCGATAGGCCTGGATAATACCTGCCCGACCATTGATCTGGGCTGCCGTTGGGAAATCCGGGCCCTGGATGTATTCCATCAACTCATCCACGGTGAGGTCGCCATTATCCATGAGGGCCAGACAACCACTGATGACTTCCCGCAGGTTATGGGGAGGAATGTTGGTGGCCATACCCACAGCAATACCGGAGGAACCATTTACCAGCAAGTTCGGCAAGCGCGTTGGCATCACATCGGGAATCAGTTCAGTGCCGTCATAGTTTTCGGTAAAGTCGACAGTTTCCTTTTCCAGATCAGCCAGTAATTCATGGGCAATCTTGTCCATTCGAATTTCGGTATAACGCATGGCTGCAGCAGAGTCGCCATCGACCGAACCAAAATTGCCTTGCCCGTCTACCAGGGTGTAGCGCATGGAAAAATCCTGCGCCATCCTGACAATGGTTTCATAGACAGCAGAATCACCATGGGGGTGATATTTACCAATCACATCACCCACCACGCGTGCTGATTTTTTATAGGGTTTGTTCCAGTCGTTTGACAGGACGCTCATGGCAAATAAAACCCGTCTGTGAACAGGTTTCAGACCATCACGCACATCCGGTAATGCCCTGCCCACGATTACGCTCATGGCGTAATCCAGGTAGGACTGCTTCATCTCGCTTTCGATGGCAACTGATTGAATTGGATTTTCCTGGTCTGTCATAAAACTTTATTCCTGGCTGTTACAACAAATTGTTACAACAAAGTGTTACTACTCATCTACTTCCACTTACAGGGCTGCCACTCGCAGCTACAATGTTCGAGGTTGTTAGTGATAACTAAACGGGATTATTACTGCAGGCTGCCTGCTGACTTCCATGCCACTTTGTAAAGCAGCAAAATGCCGGGAAGTAACCTGGTACCTGCGAAAGTGATTCATTCAAGTGTCGCAAGGGAGAATTACCGCTATTTGCGCGTGAAAAATGCGCTATTCTGCGCCCTGCAAAAAGCGCTGAATCCCCCCTGCTTTTTCTTGCAAATTTTCCCAAATTTTTAATGCTTTTTTCCTGTAATTTTGGGCTCTTTTTCAGGCCCAAATTTTAACAAAAATCAGCTCTCAATAACAGCAAAACTACCCGTTTAAAGGAATAATCTGTATACTGCTTTTTTTCAGAATAATTCGCTAAAAATCAGATAATTATGTCATCCTCAGGAAGCCTTCAAGAGGGGTCGGAAGCCGACTTTCTCATCCATCCGAAATGGCTTGTCCCCATGACCCAAAAAGGGCTGATTTTGACCGGCCACAGCATGGTTATTCGGGGCAATAAAATCATCGCTATCGGGGACACCGAAAGCCTGAAAAAGGCCTTCACGGCAAAGCAGGAAATCACCCTTGAAAATCACCTCCTGATTCCTGGCCTTATCAATGCCCATGGCCACTCACCCATGACGCTTTTCCGGGGCTTTGCTGATGACTTGCCCTTGCAGCCCTGGCTGGAAGAAAAAATCTGGCCTGCGGAAAGCCAGTGGGTCAGCGAAGCCTTTGTTGCTGATGGCGCTGCACTGGCCATAGCTGAAATGCTTCGCAGTGGTACTACGTCTTTTACAGATATGTATTTCTTTCCCGATGAAATTGCCAAAAAAGCTGTTGAGGCCAATATCCGTACACTGCTGGCCTCACCGGTACTGGATTTCCCCACTGTTTTTGCCCAGGATGCTGATGAGTACATTCGTAAAGCCACAGAACTTAACGATCGCTACAAGAACAACAATCTGATCCAGGTCGCTTTTGGGCCCCATGCGCCCTATACCGTCTCGGACCAGCCGCTCCAGCATATTTCGACCCTGGCCAATGAACTGGATATCCCCATTCATATTCATGTCCATGAAAATGTTCAGGAAGTTGAAGAATCAGTAGCCAATACCGGGATGCGCCCCCTGAAGCGCCTGGAGCAGCTGGGGCTAGTTTCACAATTGTTGCAGTGTGTACATGCGACGCAATTAAATGATGAAGAAATCGAACTGCTTGCCAATGCGGCAGTCAGCATAATTCACTGCCCTTCTTCCAATGCCAACCTGTCCAGCGGTCTGTGCAGAACCCAGGACATTCTTGATGCAGGGATCAACCTTTGTCTCGGTACCGACGGTGCCGCATCGAACAATGAATTGAATATGATTAATGAAATGCGCCAGTCGGCGTTGCAGGGTAAAGTCAGTGCTGATAATGCTGCTGCTACCTCGGCCTGGGATGTCATGACCATGGCAACCGTCAATGGGGCAAAGGCGATGGGGATGGAGGAGTCCCTGGGCACACTGGAAGCAGGCAAACTGGCAGACTGTGTTGCCATCGATCTGGACTACCTGAACTCCCAGCCAGTTTATGATCCTGTATCAACACTGGTGTACAGTGTACAGTCTCAACAGGTCAGTCATGTCTGGGTAGATGGCAAACTCAATGTTGAAAACGGAAAGTTACTTTCCCTGGACCCGGCTGAACTGATAGCCAAAGCATCTGACTGGGCGGACAAAATCCGCTAATCTGCGTCTACTTTTACTCATTCGCTTTTAACAGCACACAATCTCTAAATAACTATGTCTACAGAATCTGCTTTCGAGTCACCCAATATTGACCAGGCTGAAATTGCAAAATTTGAAGCCCTGGCCAGCCGGTGGTGGGACCGCAACAGTGAGTTCAAACCCCTGCATGAAATCAACCCACTGCGCATGGGTTTTATTGATGAACAGCTTAACCTGGCAGGCAAAAAGGTTCTCGATGTCGGTTGTGGTGGCGGAATTCTGTCTGAGGCCATGGCGCACAGAGGCGCAGCTGTAACGGGCATAGATATGGGTGAAGCGCCGCTTGCTGTTGCCAGGTTGCATTTATTGGAAAGCGGGCTACAAATAGACTACCAACAAAATAGTGCAGAAGTTTTTGCCAGGGAGCACTCACAGCACTTCACTGTGATTACCTGCCTGGAAATGCTGGAACATGTCCCTGACCCCTTATCAGTTCTTGAAGCCTGTTATGAGATGCTGGAACCAGGCGGGCATTTGTTTCTATCCACCATCAACAGAAACCCCAAGTCGTATCTGTTTGCAATTATTGGTGCTGAATATTTATTACGCCTGTTACCACGAGGCACACATGACTATAAAAAGTTTATCAAACCATCAGAATTATCTGCTATGGCCAGGAAGGCCGGATTTGAATTACACAAGTTAAAAGGAATGACCTACAACCCTGTTACTCGCAAATACAAACTGGATAATGATGTTGATGTTAACTATCTGATGTATTTCACCCGGCCGGAGTAAACGCAGACGTGGCCAAAACAGTTTTGTTCGACCTTGACGGCACCCTCCTGGATACCGAAAGGGATTTTACCCAGATACTCAACAACCAACTTTCCAGTTATGGCTTGCCACCAGTTAGCCCTGCCAGTGTGCGCAATACAGTGAGCAGCGGTGCCAGGGCACTGATCATGCTGGGCTATCAGATTGATGAGCAGCACGAACAGTTTGCAGCCTATCTGGAAGAGCTGCTTGAGCGTTACATGATTCGCATTCCTCAAACTGAAAGCGTCCTGTTTCCCGGCATCATCAATTTGTTGGGCGCACTGGACAATGAAAATTATCCCTGGGGTATCGTCACCAACAAGCCAAGCCGTTTTGCCCTGCCCCTGATTGAAAAATTTCCCTCATTGCAAAAAAGTCGAGTGGTGATCTGCTCTGACCATCTAAGCAATAGCAAACCGGACCCGGAAGGGATTCTGCTGGCCTGTGAACAGATGCAATGTGACCCGAACGACGTACTTTATATTGGCGATCATCCCAAAGATGTGCAGGCTGCCAGGTCAGCAGGAGCCGTTAGCATCGGTGTGCGCTGGGGTTATATCCCTGAAGATGAGCCCATCGAAACCTGGCATGCTGATATTGTTATCAACCACCCTGACGAAATTCTTGATCACGTCAGACTCTGACTTTTTAATAGGAGCAACGCCCGGTGTTTAAATACGAAGCACCCAACAACCTGCTTGAGAACAAGATCATACTGGTCACCGGAGCCGGCTCAGGGATTGGACGAGCAGCTGCCCTGGCCTATGCCAGGTCAGGGGCTACCGTCATACTCCTGGGCAAAACGGTCAGCAAGCTGGAGGCTGTCTATGATGAAATTGAAGTCGCGGGTTACCCCGAAGCTGTTATTACACCGGTAGATCTCGAAACGATTGGCGATCCCCAATACCAGGAACTGGTTGAAGGTATACACAAGGAATTTGGCAGGCTGGATGGCTTGTTAAATAATGCCGGTTACATGGGGCCTTTAATGCCCTTCCAAACCATGACGCTGGAACACTGGCAAAAAATCCTGCAAATCAACCTCAACGCCGGATTCGCCATGACCCGCTATTGCTTTCCATTACTTCAGGAAGCCCTGAACCCTTCTGTGATATTCAGTTCCTCAACGGCCGGACGCCAACCCTTTGCCTATTCCAGTGCCTATACAGTTGCCAAGCATGGCATTGAAACGTTGACGCAAGTACTGTTTCTGGAACTGGAAAATACTTCTTCCATCAGGGTTAACACAGTCAACCCAGGACCCTGCGCTACAGCTCTGAGAAGAGCCGCTTACCCAGGCGAAGACCCCGCCACTTTACCGCAACCGGAAGATCTGATGGATGTGTATCTGTATCTTATGGGGAAAGACAGTTTGGATGAGAATGGGAAGCAGTTTTCGGCTCAGGAATAGCTGCAAGCTACAAGATAAAAGCTAAAAGCTAAAAGCTAAAAGCTAAAAGCTAAAAGCTAAAAGCGTAATCAATGTTGGGTTTTTAAATTAACTAGTCAAGCCCGTAGGTCGGCATAGCGCAGCGTTTGCCGACAGAGTATGACAATAAAGTCGGCAAACGCTGCGCTATGCCGACCTACACCTGAATACATTGCCTACTAGTTCTTGTTTAGAATAAGGACCAAACCATATCCTGATAAAGAATTAAAGGTTAACGGGTCGTACCTTGTGACTTGTGACTTGAGACTGTTGTTTTATTTCCGGTACTTATTCGCCTTGTCCCTGCGATTAACCGGTTTCCTGGAAGGCCTGTAAGTCAAGCCGGCCAACTTGTATAAATCCTTTGCTTCTTTTGGTCCCAGTTCACAATAGCGTCCCACGGTTATCTGGCTGGGGATAAATACATTGGCAAAACGCACGCGTTTGAGGCGGCTGACCTTGACTCCCTGTGACTCCCAGAGACGTCGGACTTCACGGTTGCGTCCCTCCAGCAGGACAACGTGGTACCAGTGATTCGCGCCTTCGCCAGCAAAATACTGAATATCGGTGAATCGAGCCATTCCATCTTCAAGCATGACACCTTCATGCATGGTTTTAATCATTTCTGGCGTGACATCACCCAGCACCCTGACAGCATATTCCCTTTCCACCTGGGTCGATGGATGCATCAGTTTGTTGGCCAGCTCTCCATCAGTGGTAAATAAAAGCAAACCACTGGTATTGATATCCAGCCGACCGATAGCCACCCAACGGGCATGATGCAATTCGGGAAGCTTGTCAAAGACAGTTTTGCGATTTTCAGGATCATCCCGGGTGCAGACTTCACCCAGAGGCTTGTTATAAAGCAATATACGCTGAGCAACTTCACTGGCTTTTTGAGCCGCCAGTTTCTTGCCATCAACCAGAATTTTATCGTCAGGACCTACCCTGTCGCCGAGGGTAGCAATTTTTCCATTGACCTTGATGCGCCCTGCTTTGATCCAGGTTTCTAATTCACGGCGCGATCCAAAACCAGCTCTGGCCAGTACTTTCTGAAGTTTTTCGTCCATGTTGATTTCTCACGAAATGTTGATGGGTTAAGGGTTAAGGGTTAAGGACCCCCCTGATTAAAAACGCGGTTCATCATCCCCGGGCTCTTCCATGTTTGAGTCGTCATTATCTGGCACGCTTTCATTAGCCGCTTCATTGCTTGTATCGCTCTCCAGCTCATCTGTTTCAGTCGCTGAATCTGCAGGCTCTTCGGTTAATTCTTCAGCGGGCTCTTCATGCACTTCCGCTGAGGGCTCTTCACCTTCATCTGCCAAGGGCTCTTCAATTACTTCCGCTGAAGGCTCATCATTAACTTCCGCTGAAGGCTCTTCAGAAGCATCAAGCTCATCATCGTCCCAATCCTCTTCTTCAGGTTCTTCCTCTACGATGCCAAGGATCTCCTCAATTGGGCGGGTACCGATTGCAGCCGCTTGCTCCTCTTCTTCATCAAGCACATCGAAATCATCAGTCATGTCTTCAGCTGTCGGGAATTCCAACACGCGGCTTTCATGGCTTTCTTCTTCTAGAGACAGTTCAGGCTCCAGCTCTTCCATGTCCCTGATTTCAGAAAGCGGGGGTAACTCATCCAGACTTTTCAGATTGAAATAATCAAGGAAGAGTTTGGTGGTGGCAAACATGGCGGGACGACCTGGCACATCACGATGCCCGACTATCCTCACCCACTCCCTTTCCATCAGGGTGCGAATAATATTGGTACTGACAGCAACACCACGTATTTTTTCTATCTCTCCCCGTGTCACCGGTTGTCTGTAGGCGATAATGGAAATGGTTTCCAGCAAAGCACGGGAATAGCGCTGCTGTTTTTCATCCCACAACTTACCGACCCAGTCGCTATATTGTTGTTTAACCTGAAAACGGTAGCCGGATGCCACCTTTTTCAATTCAAAACCTCTGGACTCACAGTCAGCTTCAATTTCCGCCAAAGCAGCTTTAAGCTGATCCGGATCCGGCCGTTCTCTTGCACTAAAGACCTCGGCTATTTTATTCATTGGCAAAGGTTTACCCGCGGCCAATAACAAACCCTCAATGATCTGCTTGGTCTCCAGGGATGAATCAGTTTGTTGTGCGTCTTCACTCATGTTGTGCGTGCCTTGATATGTATAGGGCCAAATGGTTCGCTTTGGGCCATTTCCACTAATGATTCCTTGATCAGCTCCATAATTGCCAGGAAGGTCACTACCACTCCCATACGCCCTTCATCTTTTCTGAGCAGGGATATCATGGGAGTAAACTGGTTGTCTGATATGGTTAACAATATCTGCGACATCTTTTCCCGGGTGGATAGACTGTCGCGTTGTATATGATGATGCTCGAAAAGATCAGAGCGCCGTAATACCGTGGCAAAAGCCTGCAGAATTTCCTTCAGGTCAACCTCCGGTTCGGGCAATTCCCTTTCCATGACAGGAGCTTCTGCAGTAGCAAGGTGTATATCCCTCTCCAGACGTGGAAATTCATCGAGGCTTTCAGCTGCTTCCCGAAAACGCTCGTATTCCTGGAGACGTCGAATCAACTGAGCTCTTGGATCTTCTTCTTCCTCGTCTTCCTCTGATGTTCTTGGCAGCAGGATTCTGGATTTTATTTCAGCCAGCATTGCGGCCATGACCAGGTATTCAGCTGCCAATTCAAATTGCGACGCTTCCATTAGCTCAACATAGGAAATGTACTGGTCGGTAATATCCGAGACATTGATATCCAGAATGTCGATATTTTGACGCCTGATGAGGTACAGCAACAGATCAAGAGGCCCTTCAAAGGCTTCGAGAAACACTTCCAGGGCATCTGGTGGAATGTATAGGTCTTTGGGTAAATCCGTGACCGCCTGACCATCCACGTAGGCAAAGGGCATTTCGGTTTGCTGCCCCCGATTCAAACGTGCCTCCACCAACAAACTGACGCGCTCCACAACTTTTTCTGTGAGCACTTGTTCCGTGTCGTCCGGAGCAGGTGCTGCTGCCTGCTTATCTACAGCCTCTGCTTGCTCTGAATGCTCATTTTCCACGGACTCTGGCATATCCTCTGATTCCGGTGTGTTATCTGGCTCTGTCATCGATAATTGAGCCCCATGGCCTGGCGTACATCGGACATTGTTTCGCGGGCAACTTCCCTGGCTTTTTCAGACCCCTCAGCGATAACAGATTTTACCATGCCAATATTCTCTTCCAGTTCTTTAGCCCTTTCCCTGATTGGCTCAATCTCGTGGATCACCGCATCAATCACAGGCTTCTTGCACTCCAGGCAACCAATGCTTGCACTACGGCAGCCGTCCTGAACCCATTGACAGGTTTTTTCATCAGAATAAATCTCATGGAATTCCCACACCGGGCAATTCTCCGGGCTCCCGGGATCAGTCAGGCGTACCCGGGCCGGGTCAGTCGGCATGGTTTTGATTTTTTGACTGATCACATCATCTTCTTCCCGCAGGGAGATGATATTGTCATAGGATTTGGACATTTTGCGTCCGTCCAGGCCAGGCATTTTTGGCGCCCTTGTCAGCAGGGACTGAGGTTCGGCCAGAATCATTTTGCCACTGCCTTCCAGGTAGCCAAACAGGCGCTCGGTATCTCCAAGCGATATATTTTGCTGCTCCTTTAGCAGAGCCTGCGCTCTTTCAAGCGCCTCACCGTCGCCGGTTTCAAGATAAGCCTTGCGCAGATTGTTATATAGACTGGCGGACTTTTTCCCCATCTTTTTTATCGCCGCCAGTGCATTCTCTTCAAAATCCGGCTCTCGCCCATACAGATGGTTAAAGCGCCTTGCCACTTCCCGGGTTAATTCAACATGGGCAACCTGGTCCGCGCCAACGGGTACATTGCCCGCCCGGTATATCAAAATATCGGCACTTTGCAAAAGAGGATAACCAAGAAAGCCGTAAGTGCTCAGATCCTTGTCCTGAAGATTATCCTGCATGTCCTTATAGCTGGGTACGCGCTCAAGCCAGCCCAGGGGTGTCATCATGGACAGCAGTAAATGTAATTCTGCATGCTCGGGGACACGGGACTGAATGAATAAAGTTGCCGCGCTGGAATTAACCCCTGCCGCCAACCAGTCAATGACCATATCCCAGACATTCTCTTCAATGATCATGGGATCATCGTAATGGGTGGTCAGCGCATGCCAGTCAGCAACAAAGAAAAAGCACTCATATTCGTGCTGTAAAGTAGTCCAGTTTTTGATAACACCGTGAAGATGTCCGAGGTGCAAACGTCCGGTTGGACGCATGCCTGACAGCACTCTCAGCTGCGAATTGACTGAGCTCAATTGATACTCCGTGGCTCGAAATTGCAGCCTGAATTATACCTGTAAAGACAGACTTAAGTCACAGGAAAAGACACTAAAACAGCAAGATACAAGGTACAAGCTCAAAGGTACAAATGAATAGTGACCAGTGGCTAGTACCGAGCGGTAAACGTAAAGGATACAGTGAATTTTAATGAGCCACGTCGAGTTAATCTGTCCCTGAACCGGGAATAATGACTTCAAATGTAACTGTACCGGCAAAACCTCTTGTACCTTTGAGCTTGTACCTTGTACCTCCAGTTATTCAAAAGGTGCCGAATCCGCTTTCCCCCGCCTCAGGACCGTGGGAATACCATCAACCAGACTGATGACCGTGGTTGCTTCCAGTCCACAAAACCCCGAGTCAATGATGAGATCCACCTGATTGGCAAGCGTCTCGCGGATATGGGCAATGTCTGCCAGGGGCTCATCCTCTCCGGGTAGTATCAGGGTGCTGCTCAGCAAGGGTTCATTCAGCTCTTCCAACAATGAAGACACCACAGGGTGGTTGGGCACACGAATTCCGATAGTCTTGCGCTTGGGGTGCAACATTAATCGGGGTACTTCAGAAGTGGCACGAAGAATAAAAGTATAGGCATCCGGGGTGAAAGCCTTGAGCAATCTGTAGTCAGTATTATTTACCCTGGCATAAGTCGCCAACTCAGACAGGTCCCGACAGACCAGGGTAAAGTTATGTTTGTTATCCAGTTGCCTGATGCGAATAATTCGCTGCAGGGCAGATTTGTCCTGCAGGTGACACCCAAAGGCATAAGCGGAGTCAGTGGGATAAATTATCACCCCTCCTCCCCGCAATACTTCCACGGCCTGTCTGATCAGGCGCAGCTGGGGATTGTCCGGATGTATATCAAGAATCTGGGTCACCCTGGCTTCACTCTGTCCGCAAAAAACAGGGAGCCTATCACAGTGTCATACAGAACAACCAAAACTTTCCATTCAGGCTATAATCACCACATTACTTTTGAAAATCACAACCCTGAAGCCCAGACTTAATGAAACAACTCATCGACTACATTCCACTTATAGCCTTCCTGATTGTCTACAAGTTGGAAGAACGGATTATCAGTATTGCCGGATACAATTACACCCTTGGCGGAATATTCAGCGCCACCGAAGTACTGGTAACAACTTCCATCCTGGTCTACGGGTCAATATTCCTGGTGAACAAAAAGCTCAGCCGAACGCATGTTTTCCTGCTCTCGGCCGTGGTGATTTTCTGCTCATTTACCCTGATTTTCCGGGAAGAAGCCATCCTGAAATGGAAGGCGCCAGTGGTGAACTGGATCTTCGCTTGTGTCTTTATAGCCAGCCAATACTTTCACAAGGAAAACATGGCGAAGATCATGTTGGGGCATGTGGTGGAATTACCGGATCAGGAATGGAAAAAACTGAACTTTGCCTGGGCTGGTGTGTTTTTCTTTCTCGGCTGCACCAATCTCTTTGTGGCGTTCACCTTTCATGATTACTGGGTAGACTTCAAAGTCTTTGGCAGCATGGGGATACTGCTGTTATTTTCCATTGCCCAGATGGCCTATCTCTGGCCCTACCTGGAAGAACAGGAGAAGCTCGCCCAGGAAAAGGAAGATCAGAACATCATTGAAGAGTCGTCTAATTAATCAACAAGTGCCGGTCCTAGATTTGGGAACAGCAAATCAAGAGACTGATTCCACTGATACACCCTGTCTGCATTCCTTTCAAGTAAGGCTTTCGCATCACCTTCAATAGTTATTGAATTGATGGTGTCGCCAATGCGTATCTGGCGAATAAATTCCTTGCCCGAATGGACCAATCCAAACACTGTATGCGCACCATTAAGATGAGGTGTGGCCTGGTGAGATATAAAAAACTGGCTGCCATTTGAATCAGGGCCCGCATTTGCCATGGCCAGAATGCCCATCTGGTTATGTCGCAATCTGATTTCATCTTCAAAGCTATAACCCGGGCCGCCTGAGCCATTACCCTGCGGGTCCCCGCCCTGCGCCATGAAGTCTTCAACTACCCTGTGGAAAGTCAGACCATCGTAAAAACCCCGGGTAGCCAGGTTGACGAAATTACTGACAGTGATTGGTGCCACCTGACGATAGAGTAAAAACTCCAGGGTTCCCCGGTTGGTCTCAATGATGGCATACAATTCATTCGGATCTTTTTCAGGCACATCCTGGGAAAGGACAGAGGCAGGAGACAGGATGCAGGAGGCAAGAAGTAAATAAGACAGCCTGGCAATTAATTGTCTGGTGTAATTTATCATTATGACTTCCTCATCGTAGATACTTTCGGGAGTGCGGAACCACCTGTTCTTTTCAAAACGGAATCCACCTCCTGAGAGTGATAGTAAAGCGCTGTGTCAATGCCAGAGCATTATACTGAAATCTGCTCTATTCTTGGACCCTCAATCAACTGCCTTGTTCGAAAAATAGCGCATGATTTCTGTGACCAGGGGTTTCATGAAAAAGGCCTGACCGGGCATGATATCCACTGTTATTCCATCAGCTTCAAGTTGCACCTTTACCACTGGTCCAACAGCTGCCACACAACAGGCATTTAAGCCTATCTTCAGGACATCCAGCATTTTGTGCCTGCCTGCAACCTGCACCAGCCGACGATACTGGGGCTGGGAAGTAAAGGTAATAACATCCACCTCACTGACCGAGATGGCCTGAATCAAATCAATCACCCCGGATTCCTCAAGCTCATCCGCGTAGACATACGGTGCGACCGAATCTGCCACCGCTTGCCTTACGGCCAGGTAGCTCATAAGTTTTACATTGGGATCATCCCCGTATAATTGCACCGCAATTTGCTGCCCTTCTATGGGCATGGTGTTGAGGCTCTCGATAACACCATCCGTTGTCGGTGCATGCGCCTTGATCCCGCCTTTGAGTCCAACCTCCCGTAAAGCACGATCAGGTTTGGGGCCCCGGCACAGCAATGTTGTCTTTGCCAGGGCTTTGACGAATGCTTCACTGACTCCATGCTGTTCAGCCAATGCCAATAATCGTCTGACCCCTTCACCAGTGAGAATAATGAATAAATCCGGGGGGCTGCTGATGAAGCGCCGGATCCAGTCAAGGACAGAACCTGAATCCGGGGCAGCATGAATAGCCACTAATGGTGCCCTTATTACCTGTGCGCCACGCCTTTCAAATAGTTGCACCAGGGTATCCAGTTGCCTGGATTCTGGCACTGCAATACGGATTCCTTCCAGGCGCCTGGAGATATCACTCATCGAGATACTGCAGGGTGCTGTCCTGCGTGTTTTGTTAATACAACCATCGAGTGATCCAAAGTAAATTTGTTACCGTAAGTGTTACTAAATGTCGATAATTCCATATATTTTCCAGACCCATGAAGATATATAGAGATTTTTATAATTATTAGGCTGAAAAGGTAACATAATCACCAAAACCATGGCATTCATGGAACTTTTTGTTACCTTTTTTGGTAACACTATGTTACCATGCCGGCACGTTTCCAAAAGAGACGTATTTAAACCATTAAACTATTCTTAAAAGGAGATAACTGATGACGGTTAAATTTAAACAGAATGCTGAAACATTCGAAGAAGTGGCTGTTGGAACACTGAGTACACTGGCTATATTGGCTGTACCAGTATTAATCATTCTCGCCTCCTTGTAAGCATTACGTAACTCTTACCAGGACAGAGAAGTTTAAACCAGCTGATACCTTCCCCGGGTAAGCTGGGTTAATCAGTACTTCCACTTACCAGTCCCCTAATGGCCGCAGCTTGAGCCCAGGTTTCCCCCTTTACCTTGCTAACAAGCTGCGACTAAAACTACCAGTCTCAAGTCACAAGGTACAAGGTACGACTCGTTAACCTGATCGCCGTTTTCAGGATTGTAGGTCGGCAAAGTATAGAGTAGGCCAAAGAGGCCTATAGGGCCGTCATCCGGCAAGGCATCTGCAAGACGCCTGTTTGTGACTTGCAACTTGTATCTTGTACCTTTTGACTCGCCACTAGTCACTCGCCACTATCATCCCAAATAATTCGTTTAGACTAACGAGTCATACCTTGTACCTTGTACCTTGTACCTTGTGACTTGTGACTTGTGACTTGCGACTGTTTTAACGACTGGTAATCCGATCCACAAAATTACAGGGCCTGTGCCTGGCGTCCAGCTGTTCCCTGATTATCCCTTCCCACGCTGTTTTACAGGCGCCGGGCGACCCTGGCATACAAAATACGACTGTATCGTTGGTGAGCCCGGCGAAAGCGCGGGACTGGATGGTAGAAGAACCAATTTCCAGGTAGGACAGGTGCCGGAACAGTTCGCCGAAACCGTCAATATCATTATCCAGCAAGGGCTCTACAGCAGATACCGTATTATCCCTAAGGGTAAAACCGGTACCCCCGGTCAACAGGATGGCGTGGATGGATTTATCATCAATTAGCCCTTGCACCAGACCTCGCAGCTCTTGCACATCATCCTTGCAGATATGCTTCTGCGCCATCACGTGACCCGCCTCTTGCAGGGAATCCACCAGGTACTTACCCGACGTGTCTGTTTCTTCAGTACGCGTATCTGAAACAGTGACCACTACAATTTGCAGTGGTACGAATTCTTTTTGTGGTTTGTTTCCGCTCATAGTTACAAGATCCAAGATACAAGGTTCAAGGTACAAACTGAATAATTCAGCGGGATACCATAATTTAATAAATTTTCAGACTGAAAGAAATGAGGAACATATGACTGATACAGTAAAATTCACAAAACTACTTGTACCTTTTATCTTGTATCTTGACTGTGCATTATCCGCCGGTCATGTTCATAAAGCGGACTAGTTGTGGCTCATCCTTGTCGTAGAAATTATGCCGCAAGGGCTTCAAATCCATGGCTTCGATAATGTGCTCTTTTAACACCTCATTACTGCCCGGGTTGTCACGTATGACCTTGCGCAAGTCCATGGAATGTTCGTTACCCAGGCAGAGCAGCAAGCGCCCTTCTACGGTGACGCGAACGCGGTTACAGGTCTCACAGAAATTATGGCTGACGGGGGAAATAAATCCGACCTTGCTGTCATGGCCATCAATCCGGTAATAACGCGATGGGCCTGCTGTAGTCATCTCAATTAGCTCAATGGAATAGCGCTGACTAATAACATCCCTGACTTCATCATTGGTGACCATGGTGTCCAGACGGTCATGGTCGGACACTTCACCCAAAGGCATCTCCTCAATATAGGCAATATTGATGCCCAGGCTGATAGCATATTCGAGCAAGTCGAGGATTTCATGTTCATTGCGACCCCGAAGGATCACTGCATTCAGGCGTATCGCGTCAAAGCCGGTATTAACTGCCGCTTCGATACCGCGCTTTACCTTGTCCAGCTTTCCGGTACGCGTCATCTTGTGAAAACTGTCTGCATCCAAACTGTCCAGGCTGATATTGATACGGGTAACACCCGCATCCTTGAGCGGCTGGGACAGTTTTTCCAGTTGGGAGGCATTGGTGGTAAGCAGCAGATCTTTCAAACCCGGCAACTTACCAATATTGTTAACCAGGCTCATCACATTGTTGCGAACCAGTGGCTCACCGCCGGTTAACCTGATTTTATTGACCCCCAATTCCGTGAACGCCCTGGCTACCTGGTAGATTTCTTCCAGGGACAAGACCTGATTTCTTGGCAGGAACGTCATCTCTTCCGACATGCAATAAACACAGCGAAAATCACAGCGGTCAGTGACAGACAGGCGCACGTAATCAACATGGCGACCGTGCTTGTCCACCAGTTTTTTAGCCTGTTCTGTTACTTCTGAATTGACCTTGGAATTCATCTATATCCTTGTTTTTTATAAGGAGTTTTGCCCAGGGAAGAGCCCTGTAACTCACTGGCGCGATCATACAGGAATCACCCTGTTAACGGAATCTGCGCCCGGTACTCCAGAGACCGGCAAACCAGAGCACTTCTTACTTCACAACATCCGGTCTGCCTGGAGATTCTGCCCCTTCAAGCCAGGCCCTGCCTTCAGCATAGAGTTTTTCAACTTCCGGGCCTTTAAGACCGGGCAGACCGCCTTTGGCAACCGGATAGCCAATCTGGGCCTGCAAATAGGCCAAATGCTTGTAGCCAACCTGGAAGCTGGCCAGCGTGTCCGGATCCAGTGCCAGCTTTTCATTGGGATCAACAACATCCAGGCGGTCTTTTTCGTAGATTGGCTGGCGCCTTACCATGCCCCAACGCCCTTCTCTTTTTTCAAAAAAATCATAAAACCGGCCCGTACAAACCACATCTACCACCACGTCATGCACTGGCGCACGCTGGCTGATGGTCATTTTGGTCTGGGAAACTGCCCGATCGCCCTCGACATCACAGGTAAAACCACCGTGAAAATGAATAATACTGACGCCGTTATCAAAGCCTTCTCTTCTCGCGCGAATAAAATCGGCTGCAGGTGCCTGGAACCAGGTGGCGCACATGAAGCCATCCTCATGCCAGCACTCGGCAAAGCGGTTCCAATTGCCCGAGTCACTGAAAATGGCCCAGTTATCTACTAATTCCCTAATTTCTCTCTTGTCATCAATAACTTGCTGGCTCATACATTTATCCTGATATTTATTTGGTTATATGGTCGTCATAACATTGAACAGTGACACACGCTTTTCATTGCACCGTTTGTCCCAGTTTACCTTGCAAACGGGGTGCTTAGGTATCCTTACAGCCTGTGAAATGCAGACTGCACGAGATACTCAAATTTGCTATCTTAGCGCCTGTTTTTTTATGACCCGAGAACCACGAATATGATTATTGATTGTCATGGCCATTACACTACTGCCCCGGATGAACTTGGGGACTACCGGGAAGCCCAGAAAGCTGCCTTGAAAAATGACCCTGCCCATAAAGGAGAAAAAGGCACCCTCTCTATCACCGATGACCAGATCAGGGAAAGTCTGGAAAACAGCCAGCTAAAACTGCAAAGGGAAAGGGGCACTGATTGCACTATCTTTTCGCCGCGCGCTTCCTGGATGGGACCACATGTTGGCAATGAATGGATCAGCAAGTACTGGACCGAACACACCAATGAACTGATTCACCGGGTCACCCAGCTCTATCCCGATAATTTCATCGGCGCCTGCGCCCTGCCACAAAGCCCTGGCGTAGACCTGAGTAATTGCGTTACAGAACTGGAACGCTGCGTGAATGAATTTGATTTTGTCGGTTGCAACCTGAACCCTGATCCCTCTGGCGGCAAATTTGATTCCCCCCCCATGGGCGATCGTTACTGGTACCCCATTTACGAAAAAATGGTGGAACTGGATGTGCCGGCCATGATTCATGTCAGTGGCTCCTGCAATCCGGCATTTCATTCCACAGGGTCCTACTATCTCAGCGCAGACACCACGGCGTTTATGCAACTGATGCAAAGTACTGTGTGCCAGGATTTTCCCAGTATCAAATTCATTATTCCTCACGGTGGTGGCGCCGTGCCCTATCACTGGGGACGTTTCCGTGGTTTGGCAGACATGCTCAAACTGCCACCTCTTGATGAATTACTGATGAACAATGTCTACTTTGATACCTGCGTTTATCATCAGAAAGGGATTGATATGTTGTTGAGTGTTATTGACAACAAAAACATTCTCTTTGCTTCTGAAATGGTGGGCGCAGTAAGAGGTATAGATCCGGAAACAGGTCAGTATTTTGATGACACCAAACGCTATATTGATAATGCCAGTATTTCCGATGAGGAAAAAACCAATATCTTCGAAAACAATATACGAAAAGTTTTCCCCAGATTAAAAGTTTGATTCGCCTGATATAAAAAAGAGGCTTCGGCCTCTTTTTTCACCAGTCACACACAGACATGAAACACGTCATTTCATTTTTTTTCACTGCGATAGTTTTATTAACTCAATCCTGTGCAATGAATCAGAACAGTTCATCACGCACAAGTCTTGAGATGCAGGTAATGTCAGTTGAACGCGCTTTTGCCAATACCATGGCGGAACGTGACTTCGAGGCCTTTGCTGAATTTATCGATGAAGAAGCTATATTCATTGAACAACCAGAGGTCCTGCAAGGAAAACAAAATATTCTGGCAGCCTGGCAAGCTTACTTCGATGGTGTGCAGCCACCCTTTAGCTGGGAACCTGAACAGGTGGATGTGCTTGCTTCCGGGACCCTGGCATTCAGTTCAGGCCCGGTCTTCAATCCAGCCGGCATTCCGGTAGCACGCTTTAATTCCATATGGAGACTGAGCCCCAGCGGCGCATGGAAAATTGTTTTCGACAAGGGCAGCCCCATTGAATAACAGCCTTCGCTCTAGCCAGCCGATAACACAGGCAGAAAAAATCAGGATAAATCAAAAAGGTAATGAGCCAATCTGGCATAATGCCCGTCTATGAACTGTTTCTGCAATGTGCAAAAAAAGCAAAAATCCCGCTGGCTCTCCATGCTTACGCAAGGCGTCTTTGCACTGTTGACCATAACTGGTTCCGCCTGGGTGATAGCCGGACAGGTCAATATTGCCGTAACCAGCAATTTTGATTTCACTGCCGAAGAACTCAAAAGAGAATTTGAATCTCAGACGGAACATACAGTTATTCTTAATCCTGGCCCCAGCAATCAGCACTTCAATCGCATTGTTGAAGGCGCATCATTTGATATTTTTCTTTCCGATGATGTGAATCGTGCTGAAGTGCTGGAACGCACTACAAACATTCCTGCTGGTAGCCGCTTTACCTATGCGATGGGCAGACTCGTACTCTGGAGCGTCAATAGCAGAAGCCTTGGCCCCCGGGTCCTGCAAGAAAAGGATTTCATGTTGTTAGCTGTGACCGATCCTCGCCTGTCTCCCTATGGGCGTGCGGCTGAGGAATTTTTGCAAGCCCTGAATCTGTGGGAAGACCTGCAAGAACAATTGGTGATAGGCAAGAACATCGGAGAGACCTATCATTTCGCCATCAGCGGTGATGTTGATATGGCCCTGATTCCCTTTTCACAAATAATTTATGGCGACTTTATGCAGGCCGGAAGTTACTGGCCTATTCCGGAAAACTTTTATGCACCCATAGTGCAGCAAGGCGTACTGTTAACAGCGAATCCCGCAGCCATTGAATTTTTGCAATTTATGCTTGGCCCCTCAGGCAAGCAAATTATTTCCAGTAATGGATTTCATGTGCCCTGATGCTCACAGCTGCTGATCTCACTGCCTTTTTCCTCACTCTCCGACTGGCTTTTGTTGCCACTGTAATCCTTTTGCTGATTGGCACACCCTGCGCCTGGTGGCTGGCCCGAACACGCTGGCCCTATAAATACCTGGTCGAGGCACTGGTTGCGCTGCCGCTGGTATTGCCACCAACTGTTCTGGGCTTCTACCTCTTGCTGCTCCTGGGTGCCAATGGGCCCCTGGCAGCCATTACCGGGGAATCACTGGCTTTCAGTTTTACCGGCCTGGTGATTGGTTCAGTCATCTATTCCATGCCCTTTGTAATCCAGCCCTTGCAGGATGCTTTCAAGGCGGCAGGATCGCGTCCCCTGGAAGTCGCGGCAACGCTCAGGGCCTCACCCAGGGACCGGTTTTTCAGTATTTCCCTGCCCCTGGCGCGGCCCGGATTTATTACCGCGAGTGTCCTGGGATTCGCCCATACCCTGGGAGAATTTGGCGTTGTTCTGATGATTGGCGGTAATATTCCAGGCCAGACCCGCGTCCTTTCCATCGCTATCTTTGATCATGTCGAAAGTCTGGATTACGCCAGTGCCCACTGGTTGGCTGGCAGTCTGCTGGTACTTTCCTTTGTCATGCTGGCAAGCGTTTATGCCATCAACAAACGCTTCAGGGTGTTGAAGGTATGAGCATAGCAATCCGCTTTAAGTTGCATAGAAAAGATTTCAACATGGCCGTTGATCTTACCTTGCCAGACACCGGAGTCAGTGCCATTTTCGGCCCCTCCGGTAGCGGCAAAACAACGCTCTTAAGAACTATTGCCGGACTGGAATCTTTACCAGAGTGCCACATCAGTTTCAGAAGCCAGGTGTGGCAGGACAACACTACCTTTATGCCTGTGCATGAACGCGGCGTGGGTTATGTGTTTCAGGAACCCAGTCTGTTTCCCCATTTAACGATCAAGGAAAATCTTGAATATGGTTTCAAGCGCCTGCCTGATAGTCAGAAACGTGTTTCGTTGAACGATGCCGTCAACCTGTTAAATATTGAATCCCTGCTAGATCGGGATCCACTTTCCTTGTCAGGAGGTGAACAGCAGCGCGTTGCTATAGCCCGTACCCTGGCAGCAAGTCCTCAGCTCTTGCTAATGGATGAACCGCTGTCTTCACTGGATAACAAGTTGAAGCTGGAAATTCTGCCTTACCTGGAAACCCTGCACAAAGAATTGGCCATACCTGTACTCTATGTCAGTCATGCCACTGATGAAGTAGCACGCCTGGCTGATACATTGGTTGTACTCAGAAAAGGTGAGATCCTGGGTGTTGGTCCAATCCAGGAAATGCTGACACGGCTTGATTTGCCCTTGTCCTACCGCAGTGACGCCGAAGCGCTTCTCAGTGCAACAGTGAGTAATATCGACATGGAGTATGCACTGACATCCGTGGAGGCTGAGGGGTATCAATTTTTAGTACCGGGAACTAATTTGCAGCCTGGTGCATCAGTGCGTTTGCGAATAGCTGCACACGATGTCAGTCTGACCCTGGAAAAACAATCAGGCACATCTGTGCAGAATATTTTCCCGGTGACAGTGCTTGAAATAGTTGAAGAAAGCCCGGCGCAGGTCCTGGTAAAAATACGCCTTGGGGAATCTTTCCTGCTTTCCAGATTGACCTGCAAATCAGTCAGTGATTTGGGGATTGTGAAAAACAAACCCATTTATGCCCAAATAAAAAGTGTCGCCGTATTGTCCTGATACCGCCCGCGCATCCATTTTGATATTTACTGCTGTTGCCATGCTTTAGCATCGGCGGCCATTTTCCCCGAACTGCAACAGGATTCAGGTCAGCGAGAATCCATTCTGGCTTGACATCCAATACATTCTGATAATGCGTTCCAAAGAAGAAAATACAGATTTTTGCAGTAAAAAAAAGGCGCTCCGAAGAGCGCCTTTTATGCATGCTGCTTTTTATTATTACTAGAATGATTTTGAGGCTGTCACTCTATAAGTACGTGGTAAAGCTGGCGTACCTGTTACCTGACCAACACTACCTGCCTGATCAAACTTGGTGTAATAGTAAAGCTCATCGGTCAGGTTTTGAACCTCGACACCGATTTCCCAAGTCTCATCAGGAGCCTTCCACCACGCACGCGCATTCGTCAAGGTATAGGAATCTATCTGGTTCAATCTGCTATTGGCAGGATTGGTATAGATATCATCCTGGTAAGAAGCATCAACGCGAACATTGACGTCACCATATGCGGTTCTGGTTCCCCATTGCGCACCAATTGCCCATGAAGTTTCAGGGGTATAAGGCGTAGTCATATTAAGCGGAGCGATTTCAGTACCACCAAGAATTCCAGCTTGCAATTTTGTGTACTCAAAATCGAGTGTACTGAATGATGCATCAATGAAGAAATCATCGGTAAGGTACCATTCTGCTTCAAGCTCAAAACCCTTGATATCTGCATTGCCCACGTTGGCAGGCAGCGCACAAGGTGCACCAAAATCGGTGGGGAATGGAGGTACGGGACGCGCACACTCATTCAGGCCAACCTGAATATTCTGGTAATCGTTCATGAAGATTGCTCCATTCAAACGCAGGCTGTTATCCAGCAATGTACTTTTGAATCCGAGCTCAAATGCGGTTACGTCTTCTGGCTGAAAGGTTTGCACCTGAACTGCGAAGAATGGACGTGGGTTAATACCACCACTCTTGTAGCCTGTAGAAGCGCTGGCATAAACCATGACATTATCATTTAAGGCATAATCTGCTGCCAAGCGCCAGTCAGTCAACGTGTCTTCAAATACGGCTGTCGTACCAAATAACCCGGATACCCTGATATTTATCGGGAAGGTTGGGTCCGCTGGAGTAGCGCCGCCATCCACAGCAATAGGTGTTCGGTCAGCATTACGCCTGAAGTGAGTATAAGATTTATACTCATCGGAATAGCGAATACCAGCCGTCAGGTTCAATCGGTCGGTAACATGCCAGCTGGCATTTGCGAATGTTGCCCAGGTTTCTGCAGGTGTGGGATCCGGTCCATGAATAAAATCAATTAACGCATAGTTCAAATCCACCCGCGCTTCGTAAGTACTGTTCTGCTTCAGGTAATAACCACCCACAGTGAAATCCACATCACCCACAGTACCATTCAAACGTAATTCCTGAGTCAACTGCCAGTTAGTCAAATAGTTATCCAACTGGGTCACCGGTATTGGAGAATAGTCTGAATCCCAGGTTGTCCAGGAGTCATATTCACGATAGGAAGAAATAGCAACCAGTTCAGCCACATCACTGATAGCCCAGTCTACTTGAGCAGAAACTCCCCACTGATTCAGAGTATTTCTTGAAGGTAATGAAGAGGGCTTCCAGGCAACGTTCGGGCAGTAAGGTTCTCCACCGGGTTCATACCCATCGATCAAAGGATCAGGGTTCGCCACACCGACGGGTGCTGTTCCAGTACTTGTTAACAGGCAATTGCCCTGATCGATACGTGTCGCATAGTTGGCAAATGGGTCATTGATTGAATTAGCCGGCTGAAAGGGGCCGGAAGTAACAAACTGATGATCCCTGTATGCAACAGGATTACCGTCTTTACCCTCAATGGTCACCATGGGGTTGGCGTAAGTACCGGTAGGACCGACAGAGGTTTCAAGGGCCGTCCTGTCACCCCATAACAGTGTACCTGCCTGGGAACCGGACCTGTCATTCAGATAGTCCGCAATAACATTCACTTCAACATCATCACTGGCTATCCAGCGGGTTGAAACCCTGGCAGTTGTGTAAGTCTGCTCACCATGTTCTTCGAGAAGACAGTTGGTAGCACCACCAATCGATCTCACGTTTGAATTTGGATAAACACACCCATAGTCCAGTTGTTTCACGTAACCATCTCTTGAACGGGAAGCACCGGCAACGCGTGTGTAAAGTGTATCCGGCAGCAATTCAAAATCAGCACTACCCCGTACATCAGTCTGGCCATAAGAGCCATAACCTACCTGTATCTTGGCATCACCATCACCCGGTCTTTTTGAATACAGCTTGATGGCACCACCGATGGAGTTACGACCGGCCAGAGTACCCTGGGGTCCCCTGAGAATTTCCAGCCGATCCACATCGAGCAGATCAAGCAAGGAGCTGGTCATCTGTGCATAGTAAATATCATCAACATAAATACCTACACCCGGCTCAAGTGCTGCAATAAAATCTACCTGACCAATACCCCGGATATAGGCCATCATGCCAGAACGGGCCGGACCGCCAGGCTTCAGCGTGACGTTTGGTGCTTGAGCAGCTACTTCAAAAGCATTGGTTTGGGCGCGAGCCTCAAGCATATCGCCTGTTATGGCCGTAATCGCAATAGGTATATCCTGGACATTTTCTTCACGGAACTCAGCCGTTACCAGGATTTCTTCAATCTGTTGGGCTGCGACTGAAGTAGAAAGAGTAGCCAGCATCACTGAAAGCGATAATGCTGTTTTTTTAAACGTGGTTTGAGTTGGATTCATGGATTCACCTTTTTGGTTGAATTAAGTCCTTTTTTGTTACCATTAACCCGGCATTTTTTGTACATGCCTTAATTTATTCAGGTAATTTCTATGGAGTATTTGGCAAAAAAAGACGAGCTATTTTGACTATTGGCAATGCACAGGTCAACAAGCGATTTCATTATTGACTTTTTCCCTATATTTCAATTAGTTGGCTCCATTAAAAAGCAAGCGGAATGCGAAAACCGGCAACAATGTGAAAAATTCTGACAAAAGAGAAAAATTCGCTTTCAAGACTCACGAAATTCTAAAAAATGAATAAAAATAAGCGCTTTAAAGAGAATGCTGATTATCTTATTCATTTTTAAGGGATTTTTGTGTCACTGACCATACAATCTGGCCAATTTTCGTAAATCCGGCACAAGTCATCCACTGCATCCACTACAACCGCCAGTTTTCAGCTTTCATTGGACCCATTTCTTACGAGGCTCTGAAACCTGCCCATGAATTTTCGATCAATGCGGTCTTTCCACCGCCAGACCCACTTGCCCGAGATACTCAAACTGCCTCGATTACCTGTAGCGACCTTCCCTCCCAGTGTGAGCAAACTGAGAAATTTGTCCTTGGGGCGATAAGGTAAGAGCGGCTTTAGCATTGAATAATTGCAGAGATTGTTAAACAGAACAGGCGCCTGCCGAACTGCATATACACCCGCTTTAGGGCTGGGACTTTTGATCATGTGGGCCACATCGCCCGCAGCAAAAATGCTGTCATGAGAGCTGGATTGCAGGAATTCATTGACTTCAACAAAGCCATCTTCTGTACAGGCCAGACCAGACTCTGTAGGCCAGTCCGGTGCCCCAGCCTGGGCACACCAGATCACCTGATCACAAGCCAGGTGTTTATCCTCAGCACTGATCAGCCTGTCTTTCGTAACCTGAATTACAGAAAAGCTGGTTTCGATATGTATATCCAGTTCCTGGCAGGCCTGTTCAGCAGCCCTTCTGACCTGACGAGGGTAGCCAGAAAGAATTTCTGCGCCCTGGGAAACCAGTTGAAAGACAGGTGCCTGGTGAATAGATCTGTTATTCCTGCAGGACCAGGCCATGGCCAGTATGGCTTCCACAGAGCCGGCACCACCACCGACCACAGTGATGCGTAACTGCTCATCAGTACGTTCAAGTTGTTCCCTGAGCTGCTGCCAACTCTGCCAGAATCCTGCTATGGGTTTGATAGGAATGGCATGCTCAGCAACACCGGGAACAGAGTCATCCGGCGTGGAGCCGGTATTAATCGAGAGCACATCGTATGCCAGCGCTGACTGGTCCTTTAAGGTGACTTGTTGACTGGCTGGATCAAGGCCGGTCACCTCTGAACATATAAAACGCATCCCTGCCCAATGACACAACTTCACCAGATCAATATGCAACTCTTCAAAAGAGTAATGCCCGGCAATCAGGCCCGGCAGCATGCCTGAATAGGGGGTGTTGGGGGCTGGTGAGACAAGCGTCAGCCTGACACCGGGTAAGGGCTGCATCCCCCACTGGCGAATCAATAAAGCATGGGCATGGCCCCCACCGACGAGGACAATTTCCTTGTGAACAGGAATATTGTTTGACTGCATGGGGGATGGTTTATCCAGGACTGGCCTGGTATTTTTTATTCAGCAGTGAGAATTAATAAACGGTCAGAATGTCATAGCCCACGGCCAGACTCACCAGCGGGTTGCGACCCGCAGTTGGGCGATATTCATGGGCGACAAAATGCTCATAGCCCGAATCCGCAATTTGCCGGGCAATCCAGCGATAATCCAGTTCCTGGGTCCCATCAATCTCAGCTCTGGAAGGAACGCCAGCCACATGCATATGCGTAATCATGGGCAGGTTGTCCCGCATGGTCCTGACCACATCACCATTGGCAATCTGGACATGATAGAAATCATAGACAACAGAGATATTGGGTGAACCACTGCGGCGGCAGACATCAAAGCCCCAGTAAATATCATCAAACACCTGGTCAGTGCGGTTGTCTGCGGCGACTTTTGAATTGGTGATTTCCATACACACATAGACCCCCTTTTCCTCGGCATAGGGGGCAATACGGGAAAGGATTTCCACGGCATTATCTGCACCCTCTTCCCGGGACATACCACGACGTTCTCCCGGCAAGGCGATCAGGTTCTTGCAACCGGCTTCCACGCACATATCAATGCCGGCCATGGTGGCTTCTTCAATCTGGTCATGGAGTTCACGCCGAATCAGGCCATCCTGGAAACTGGTCCCTGTACCCGTCATCAAGGTTGGCGTAAGCCCATATTCCTGCAGAACAGGTAACTGCGCTGGGCGTGGTAAATCCATACCAGCAAAGCCCAGGGTGGATAGAATTTCACAACGTTCTTCAAGGCTGAAGTCTGTGCCGGTCCAAACCGACCCCATGACGCTTTGCTTGATCAGACCTTGACGCGGCCCCAGTCCTTCAACCTGGGCGGCCATTACCCGGGATGCCAGAAAAGGAGTAGCTGACAGGGCTTTTAACAGGTTTCTGCGCTTGATAATAAAATCCATCCTTATGTCCTCTGAAACTGATCTATGGTCTTCAAGTTAGGTAAATGACAAGTATAAAGGAATACTAAAAACCCGTCGCTTTTTCTACTCCCTTTTAATGGGGATGGGCAAGATAATGCTGCCTTAGTAAATCCTTGCCGTAATCATTGCCATTGGGCGTGCGCACAATGGAATGAATATGCTCCTTGTAGGGAACTCCTCGTGCGTACATATGCGTCAGCCCGACGGGAGTCTCATGATCAAATTCGATCAGGACAACCGGGCTTTGTATCCGGTAGTAGAACACCGAGTCGTCTTCCGTATCACCGATCCAGGCGAACCAGGTGTCATCCAGGTGCTGTTCGATTTCAGCCATGCGAATACCCTGGTGAGTTTCGCGCATATTGCCTACGTAGATTCCGACCAGGCGTAGCAGTTGCTGTTTTTGTGCCGGCGTAAATTCCGAGACTCTGATGCCGGCATAATCCAGCAGTACGTTATCACTGAAGGCCTGCGTCATAATGTTGTTGCCGGTTTTATTACTTTCAAGAATGGCTTTAGCGCGCTGTCCGGCATCCAGCGTATTAATCATGGCAAGACCATAGCGCTGCTCATCCTCCATAATCGCCGTACCTGCAAATTCACCACTGGTTGCCACTGCGGGTTCTGAGCCCCAAAAGGCCGGTGTCATAACCACCTGATCACCGAGAATAAAATAGTTCAGGTTGAGATGATGACCATCCAGTTGCCAGCCCCAGGGCTCAGATGTGGATGGTGTTCCCATAATGCTGATCCAGTACTTGCCTTCGCCATATTCAACAAAGTTATTGCCATTGAGTTCACCCAGTGTGCTGTTGAGACGCATGATGTCCCGGGACAGTTGCAAGCCTCGTGCACTTAATGATGCACCAAGCATGGCCAGGGCTGCTTCACGTTGTGCGGGGTTGAGTTCGTCAAAGGATATCCCTTCCCGGTAATAAATATGCTGGTTTGCCCATTTACGCCATTCATCATCATCAACGCCAAAGACGATGCGTTCACGCTGATCCGCGTTAAGGCTTGCCAGAAATGCTTCCGCTGCATTACTCACTGGTGCTGTGCTGATACCCGTGGAACGAATTTCAAACAAATTCTGTTCAACACTGCCATTGGTCGTAATGCCTTTGAATGGTTCGGCAAGCCCCCTACTGTTCATACCCTCACTCCATTGCAGGGAGCGTTGGCGATATTGTTCGGGATCAGGTGACTGGGCCGCTACAGTGCTTGCAAGGGCAAGCACTGATAGCAACAGCAGTAAGTTCTTTTTCAGGAAACGAGTCTTTGGAATAGCCATCAGGTACACCATTATTCTGCCGGAGTTTTTCCAAGTCTACACCTTGCCACCCATAATCTGAATCATCCCTTCTTCAAAACTGGCAGAAACACTAAAGACACTGCCTATCCTCCTTTACCTGCTTAGTAAACCCACCGCCATCTCATGCAGGTAATCATTTCTCTGCCTGGGATCCTGAGAAAAATACTGCACGAATTCCCAGTCGTTGCCCTCTTCATCATTGAAATAAAGCCTGCGTCTGGCCGGATGCTCATTCTCGACAGTACTTTCCTCAAAACCGGCTTGTAGTAGCCGTTGCCGGACCAGTTCTGCATCCTCCACGACAAAACCCAGGTGATTGATTCCGGGGCTCCCGTCATAAGGCGCTTTCTCACTTCGGTTATTGCTAGTGGCCTGGTAGACAGACAGGTAAAAAATCATCATTGCCGAAATGTAGCCACCGTTCCGGATCCTGCTCACCAGAATCATGACGAACCGACCAGTCAGGAAAAGCTGCCTGCAAAAACAGTAACGTTCCGTTTACATCTCTGACGTGCATATTGGCGTGCTCAAGTTGTGTGCTCATGTTTATATCCTCCCGTAGTTGAAGGCTGGATTATTTCCTCCTTACTCTATTTTATAAACAATTATGTTGCTATATTGGCAGAAAGTTATTTTGATAGAACCTGGAGAGACTTACCATGAGTAACACAGCACACAACCTGGCAAGCAATATCCGCAAATTACGTGAAGAAAGGGGCTTGACCCAGCACGACATGTCCAAAGCCTCAGGAATACCCAGGGCGACATGGGCAAGCCTTGAGTCCGGGGCAGCTAACCCTACGCTTTCTGTCCTCAGTAAAGTGGCATCAGCCCTGCAGGTGTCCATTGAAGAGCTGATTGGTGCACCAAAGACCCAGGTACAGTTTTACAAGGCCGGATTTGGTAAAGAAATAAAAAAAGGCCGCGGCGTATTACGCCCTTTAATTCCTGAAGTGATTCCAGGTCTGGAAATTTCACGCATGACGCTGGAACCTGGAGGCAGTTATCCAGGCGCACCTCACACGCCAGGAACACGCGAATACCTGAGCTGTGAAAGTGGCAAAATTGAACTCTACCTTTCAGGCGAATGCTGGCAACTGGATACCGATGATGCCATCGCCTTCAGGGGAGACCAGAAGCATTCCTACCATAACCCTGACAAACGCAAACCCTGTGTTGCGCAATCTGTGGTGTGTTTTGCCGCCTGATAATTTTTCTGCCTGACAAGCAAAAGGCAACTTGAAGCTGCCCTGGTATTTGATTTGAAAGAACCTTATTGCGGGGCTTGTTCCATAAACTTTTGCAGAAGTGCGGCCATTTCGGGTAACTCACCAATCACATCAAAAGCTCCCAAAGACTGGGTGTCGGCTTTACCGGTGGTATAGTCCAGCGGAATCAGACCCCGGTCATCTTCAGCGTAGAGGTCAGCGCCCTGTTCTACCAGAAAAGTGACTACCGTGGGCCAGCTCATACGCGCACTGGTGTGCAAGGGGGTTTCTCCGTAACGACCACCCTTCTGATTAATATCGGCACCCGCCTGAAGCAAAACGTCCAAACCACGCATGACATCCAATTCCGTTTTTAATGAACCGCGCGTGTTTTCATTGGTGGATTTACTGGTTAGCGCAATCATCGGACTGACATCAAACACATTGGCTTGTTCCCAATCTGCATCGTATTCCAGCAGCAACTTCATCATCTCCACATCGCCCATGTAGGCTGCCTGCTGGATAGGTGTTGCCCCTGTATTCATAATATTAAAATCGTTGCCTCGGTCATAAACAATTTCCCTGGCTGGTGGATACAGTTTCAAACTAAGATTCGGGTTTGCACCTTTTTCCAGAAGAATATTCGCCACTTCCAGTGCTGAATGTTTTTCAACAGCGGGCAAATCGCCCCGGTTGCTGCGACCTGGTAACAGATGGGTATCTACTGCTGCATACAATGGAGTCCGACCAAAATAATCCCACTGGTTGATATCAGCACCACGTTCTATGAGAGTAACGGCTATGTCATAACGCATATTGACCAGCGCAAGAATCAGGGGTGACACATTGTCCGGATCCGGCTTGTTGATATCGGCGCCCGCATCAAGCAAGGCCACAACACAATCCAGGCAATTTTCACGCACTGCATAAAGCAAAGGGGTCAGACCACCGGTTTGCATATCCTTCATGCGCGGCTCGGAAGTCACTCGACGTTCCCAGTTACGGTCAATACCGCGTGGTTCTACGTTGGCGCCATTGGCAAGCAGAAATCTGAGCATATCAGGATGCTTTCTCGCAGCGGCCCAATGCAGTGCAGTCTGACCGCCCCAGCCTTCCGCAGCATTGATGTCAGCGCCCTTCTCCAGTAACAAGCGGGCCGCTTCTACATTGCCGGTCCTGGCAACAGCCATCAAGGCAGTTTGTCCTTCCGGATTGGCTGATTCCACATCGGCACCTGCCTCCAGAAGCAATTCGATCATCGCCAGATCACCTATCGCTGCTGCCTCTCCCAGTGGGGATGAACCATAGGCGTTGGAAGTGTCGGGATTCGCTTCAGCCCTGACCAGACGACGCGCCAGATCAAGCTCGCCGTAATAGGCGGCCCAGTGCAAGGCTGTTGTGCCATCCACAGAGGCCCTGTTAACGTCCTCGCCTGATTCAATCAACGACAAGGCTTTATCAAACTGCTGTGTTTCAACCAGACCAACAAGGGTTTCGTCTGCAGCAAAAGCCATTACAGGAAACAATATTCCGGCCAATAGAAGATGTGACAATATTTTTTTCATGGATACTTTCATTTCTTCCTTTAAAGCTCAGATCTGTATTTCAGACCTATATTTCTGACAACAGGCTGGTGCTGTCACCAAAACGATCCAGGTTGACATTGGCCCTGTCCAGTATGGTGTGCATGAGATTGGCCAGAGGCGTATCTTGTGGATATCTCAGGTGCTGCCCGCCCTTGATGCGCCCAGAAGCCTTGCCAAGAATGACCGAAGGCACCTTGTCATTATTATGCAGATTACTGTTCGCCATACAGCTGCCATAAAGAATCATGGAGTTATCCAGGATGCTGCCCTCGGCATCCGGCATTTCAGACAGCTTCTTCACAAACCGGGCAAAAGACGAGGCGTACCATGACTGTACCCGACTAAGGCGTTCCATCTTGGCAGGATCATCCTGATGATGGGACAGTGGATGGAAAGCATCAGAAATACCGATATGGTTGTAAGTACGCATGCTCACTTCACGATCAGTCATAAAAGTAGCAACACGTGTCAGGTCAGCCTGATAGGCAAGCGCCATCAGGTCATACATCAAATCAAGATGCGCAGGAAAGCTGCCGGGAACACCAACAGGGGCATCCGGTATATCAATATTGGACATATCCTGCTCTGCCAGTTTCTGCATTTGCAATTCAATTTCACGTACCGATTCCAGGTATTCACCCATCAGGACACGATCGCTGGCGCCCAATTCACGATTGAGGGAAGCAGCATCTTCCATAACCAGGTCCAGCAATGAAGTGGTCTCGCCAGAAATAGAGTCCCTTTCTTCGGCAGTCTCACCCTGCCCAAACATGCGGAAGTACAACTTGCGAGGGTTATATTCCATGGGCAGTGGCTGTGTAGGCGTGCGAAAGGCGATGGTAGAAGAGAAGCTGCCACCATTACCGCTGTTGGTAGAAAGTTCCAGAGAGGGAAATGGCGTTTCCGTGCCTATTTCCCGTGCCGCAAATTGGTCTGCACTGATCCCGTCATCGGCGTAATCAGTTCCTTCCGGTGCCACACAGCGCAACCATGTGCCTGCAGTAATGGCATGGGGATCAGGGCTTTCCGCCGGTTTATTTCTGAGATCACTTACCACGGTCATATGACTTTTAAAATCAGCCAATGAAGCCAGAATCTGACTTGCCTCAAAATCAGTGCCAGTGGTTCTTGGGGTCCAGCTTTCATATACCGCGCCATGAGGGATATAGACAAAGCCAAGTCGCAACTTCGGTGCCACCTGTGCAGAAGCTGCCGGAATCATGGCATCCATCAGGGGCAAAGCAATACTTGCTCCTGCACCTTTAAGAACCTTTCGACGTGATAAATGTTTTTTGGTAATGAACATAGGGTTGCTCCCTGTCCTTTTCAGTAATTTAGATTAATTCGCTGCCAATTCTGACTTTTCACCTTCAATGTCAGGCGCCTGTTTATACAAAAACTGATCTGAACTTACGATGTTTTGCACAATATCATAGAACTTGAAATCATTATTCCTGGCCTGCTCGACGACATGACGCACTGCCGGCATATCTTCTGCCTCTATGGGTCTACCCAGTGCATAGAGCAGCATTTTTTCCACCAGGTTCTGTACAAACAGGCCTGGTCTTTCCATTAAAGCAGTGCGCAAATCTTCTACACCACCAAGAGGTCTGCCATCAGGTAATACACCGTAGGTGTCAATTTCAGTGCCCACCATGCGGTCTACAGTGCGCTCGCGACCAACAGCATCAAAGCCATCCAGGGCAAAACCCAGGGGATCGATAATGCCATGACACCCGGCACAACTCGGGTTATCTCTATGCGCCTCAAGTCGGGCACGTACAGTTTTTGGTAATTCACCCACCTTGTTTTCCTGCAGTGCTTCCACGTTGGGAGGTGGCAGCGGCGGTGGCGTTCCTGTTATATGTTCCAGCACGTAGGCACCGCGAAGCACTGGCGAGGTCCGATCAGGATAGGCAGAGACCATCAGGACTCCACCTTTGCCTAACAAACCATAACGGTCAGGGTTGCGTACAGGTACTTTTCTGAAGGCATCGCCCTTGACGGTCTGGTCGCCGTAATGCAAAGCCAGACGTTCGTTCATATAGGTGTATTCCGCACTTAGTAATTCTGTTACGTCCTTGTTGTTCAGGAAAATATCCTGGGACAGAAGTTCAATTTCTTTTTTGAACAGATCGCGAATTCCGGAATCAATATCGCGGAATATAACCGGGTCGGGGTCAATTTCATCCAGGCCACCCATGTTCAGCCACTGGTAAGAAAAATTTGCTGCGAGCGTTTCTGCCCTGTCGTCCTGCAACATGCGTGTCACTTGTGTTGCCAGCACGTCCGGGGTGGACAAGGTACCGGCATCTGCCAGGTCAAGCAGTTCATCATCCGGAAGACTGCTCCAGAGGAAAAATGACAAACGTGAAGCAAGTTCATATTCATTCAGGGCAAACACTTCACCAGGCTCAGCATCCACAGGCAGTTGTTCTATCCGGTACAGGAATCTCGGGCTGGCTATGATCGCGGTCAGCGCGCGGCGAACACCCATATCAAAACCATCATTGGCATTGGCTTCCTGGAAGACTCCCATCAACCTGTCCAGTTCAAAAGCGCTGACCTGTCCTCTGAATGCCTTGCGTGCTACCTGTGAAATTATCTGGCTGGCACAGGTATCCACTTCAACAGAGTTATTGGGATAACAGGTAAATATCTTGTTACGTGCTGGAGTTTCGCTTAAACCGGCCGGATTAAAAGGTCCCTGAATTTCGAGACTATTGAGGCTGATCACATTCTGGCCAACAGCGGAGGGAGTCAATCTATGCAAGCGGCCTTCATATTCCGCAAAGGATCGGTGCACAAAAAATACAGCTACCGTGTGCGGCCCGGCTTCGGCCACAAAAGAAATATTCTTCAGCCGGGAATTAATCGTATCAACTGCCGGGTCACCGATCTGGTCAATGGCTTTAAGGTCTTCACCACCACCAACATCCATTTCAAAAAATTTCTCACCGTCATAAGTGGCAACGACGGTATGGGTAAATTCCTGGTTGAACACCCACATGCGGGTAACCAGGTTGCCGATATTTATTATGTATTCACCATCTGCCGGGAAATAATGTTCTACCGCCATACCACCACGGGAACCCAAAGGTAGTCCTGCACGATGAGCGTACTGATTGCCTCCGGCTCTGTAAGTCGTACCACCAGTGCGGGCATTGGGATTTCCTATCGCCTGTTGCGCGACGACTCGTGCAGAGTTCAGGGACTGTTCGAGAAAAGCCGGGGAAACGCGCAGGGCTTCTGCCACGTTATCGAAGCCTTCGATAGTATCATCCTGGGGTAACAGGGCACTGGCATCCACTTCAATGCCCAGCAAGTCGCGTATGGCATTGGCATATTCTTTTCTGTTCAGGCGATGTATGCCCACATGACCCACATGTTTTTCCTGTGCGCCAGCATGGTCCAGGTAATTTTCCAGCCACGCCACGAAATCATCCGTGTCAGTATTATCAGGTCGATCAGCACCGGCAGGTGGCATCAGGCGTCCACGCAATTTGAGTACGACCTTCTCCCAGACTTCGATATTGTCGGCCACTTCATCGGGTGCCATCAGGTCAAAGGCAACGCTGCCCGCCCAGTCTTCAAAATTATGACACTCCATGCAGTTTTCCTGCAGAAAGCCAAAATATGCATCCGACTCATCAAAACGTTCAAAGCTATGCGCAATTTCCTCAGCTTTTTCACTGGCAGCAGCAAAACCAATAACAGGTAGCACTAATGATGCCACTAGGAGTACCTTTAAAACGCTATGTAAATAATTAGCTTTCATAAATTTCCACTTCAACACTGCTTTTATCTTTTATCTTTTATCCAGATTCCCAGCTTCGCTTGTCGGCATACGGCCTACGGCCTTTGCCGACCTACAACTCGTCACTTGTATCTTGTATCTTGTACCTTGTATCTGTTTCAAGGAAACCCCCCACCAATCTGTCGACCATTACGCAGATGACCATAAAAACTCCGAAAACCTTCGTCCAGAAATTCAGTGGGATCACCCCACTCCGGTTTCAGGCCCTGGGCAGGATTGGCGATGACGACTTCTTGTGTACTGCGGCTTTGCCTGAGCAAAGACACCATTTCTGCCTTCAATGACTGGTACATGGCATTTTGCTCGTCAAATTCAAGCTTGCCCATCAACTCACCGGAACCAGGCACAATAATGGTGGCGTCATCAATCAGGTTGTCCAGGGTTGCATAAGCATCTGTGACTCCACCGATAAAGCCATTAGTGGCTTCATCTACCGTTGCCCAGGCATCGGAACGAATCGCCGGACCCGTATAGAGTATGTTGGCCTTTCTGAACAAGGCATAAACATCGCCATCCGTATGTGACTGCAACAGGTAACCTACTTCGATGGTGTCATCCCTGAAAGGCACTTCCAGTTCGCCCCAGTAAAAAGTGCGGTTGGGTAATTGTTCTTTGGCGAGTGGAGTATGCAGGATAGTCTCACCACGTTTTCTGATCGTCGTTCCCAGCCATTGCCGCGTATTTTCATGGGCAATGATTTCTACACTCCCGGAATCAAGCAGGCTGTTCAAGCCGCTCACTTCAGGGTGCCAGTGGCTGAGGATAAGTGTTTTGATGTGATCCATACCCGTTTCCTCACGGATCAAATCAAGGTATTCCTCAGCATATTCAGCTGGCACGCCGTCCAGCAGGATGAGCCCATCATCATCAGCAGCCACCAGGGTATTGCCCGCAGGGCCGTTTACCTTATAGATGTCAGCGCTGATTTCAGTCATGCTAAAGTTATCTGCGGCCAGAACAATACTGCTGCTGAGCATGCAGAGACAAAGTGTGGCAAACGTGGCAAAAGTAAATAGCTGGCTGTGATATTTCATCGTTGTTTCCAAAAAATTTCCTGCAGGAGTCTACACATTAAACACCCTGATGCCTTAACCCTTAATTACAAACCGGGTACAAGGCTATGTTATTGAAATTTCTTCCAAAAAATGTGCAAAAAAATCTATTTCAAGAAGCATGGTTTCTTTCTCAAATCTGCTTTTAATGGTAATGCTTCTTACCCTTTTTATCCATGGATAGTGTTTTAAATTCAGATAGTTATTGAAATATCTCAACACACCTGAATTTAGCTGTTGTGCCACCTCTGGCACTTCTTTAGAGTGGTTTTCATGAAGCGTCTTTATGCCATTAAAATCAGGCCTGGTCATGTTTAGGACTAATTACCATAGTTCAGTCACAACTATTGCTTGTACGTTTTTGCTGACCGGATGGATGACATTACCCGTGCTGGCAGGCACTGAAAATGAGGTGCTCACTGAAGCGGAACTGGCGCAGGAAGCCCCGCCGATTTTTGGTCTGGGCTGGCTCGACCAGACCCAGTTCATTGCATCCACCTCGGCCAATTCCATGGCCAACCGGTTGGATCGGTTTTTTGGCGTCCAACGCAGTGATATTGAAGCCGCCTATTCCGCCCTGCGCCTGACCACGATTCAGTCTTGGAATGATATAGACGGTTTTGAAAATGCCGTCCGCCTGCGCGGCAAAGTGTATCTGCCGCGCATCAATGAACGCATCAGTCTGATTTTTTCAGAAGAGGACGGTGACGGTACCTCTTACTTTACGCAAAATGCCGCTTCCATCTCCCAGCAGGAAACCACTTGAGTCAATCTGGAGGTAGACCTGGCCGAAGAAGATGCGCACCACCTCTATTTTCGTGTGGGTGTCCGTTCCGGTCTTAAAGGCAGGGTCAGCATGCGCTACCGCTTCGAACCTGAATCAGCAGGCAATACAGCAAACCGTTTCACACAATCAGTGTATTTCAAGGACGGCAAAGGATTTGGCTCTTTTTCCCGCTATCAGATAGACCATGTCATCAGTGATGCCGGCCTTCTGCGCTGGACAAATGATCTCCGTTTTGAGGAAACCTATACCGGCGCCGAATATACAACGTCGCTGGAATATCTGACTTTGCGCTCGAACCAGACCGCCGTATCCTGGTACGGCAGGGCCAATGGTGAAACCAGCCCGAATTACATCGTCAGCTACGACCTCGGCTTTCGCCTGCGTAAAAACATCTACAGGGAATGGCTGTTTATGGAAATAGAACCGGGTTATACCTGGCGCAAGGAAGCCTTCAATTTAGCCCGTGAAGGTACGCCCTATGTCTTTTTTCGTCTTGAAATGGCCATAGGCACCTTCAATTAATGCCATTGTGAAAAAATCAAAGTAATGAGTGTCCATGACCGAAACCTATGAATTTCTGATTACAATTGGCTGCCTGCTATTACTGGGGCTTGCCACAGATATGCTGGGCAAGCGCACTTCTTTGCCTCGCGTCTCTCTGCTGATTGTTTTTGGTGCCCTGATCGGTCCATCGGCACTGGATCTGATACCCCCGTTTTTTTTGGAGCAATTTAAACTTATTGCCGAGATGGCACTGGTCATGGTGGGATTTTTGTTAGGCAGCAAATTCACCCCGCACTCACTCAAGGAAAATGGCCGCGCCATTCTCGCAGTTTCATTCCTGGGCGCTGTTATTACCGGCTTCATAGTGCTTTTTGGTCTGCTGATATTAAAAGTCGATCTGGTCCTCGCCATTATTCTGGCAAGTATTGCTACTGCAACTGACGGTATTGCAACAGTTGATGCCATTCTTGACTCTAAAATTAATTCGCGGTTTTCAAGACTCCTTCTTGCGACAGTCGCACTTGATGACGGCTGGGGTCTTATCATGTTTAGCATCGCACTCGCCGTTACCACGGCGATAACTGGACAAGCAGGGGATCAATCTCCCCTGCTATTCACCATCCACGAACTGGGTGGAGCGATACTGCTTGGGATACTTATCGGCATTCCAGCTTCAATTCTCACCGGGCGGATAAAAAAAGGGCAACCTATGCGTTCAGAAGCGCTGGGGCTGGTCTTTCTTTGCGGTGGCATTGCATTATGGCTGGAAGTCAGCTTTCTCATTGCAACTATGGTGATGGGAATGGTGATTGCCAATTTTGCCAGACACCATGAGTATCCTTTTCATGAAATTGAAGGCCTGGAATGGCCGGTACTTTCACTTTTCTTTGTATTGGCAGGTGCTTCACTGGATATCATATCGCTAAAATCCATTGGCCTGATCGGCATTTCATACATAGGCTTACGTTTCATTGGCAAGATAATCGGGGGATATTGCGGAGGTAAAGTTGGCCAATGTGATGCACTAACAAATCGTTGGCTGGGACTTGCCATGACACCCCATGCTGGTACTGCTTTGGGAATGGCACTTGTGGCGACACATAATTTTCCTGAGTATGGCGCCAGACTCCTTTCCGTTGTTATCAGCGCCACAATTATTTTTGAAATTATTGGCCCAATTTTCGCCCGACTGGCTCTGCTTAAAACAAAAAGCCAGGAAACAGGTTGAAAACAACTAATATTTTCAGGGTTCTCTGCCAGAGGCTCCAGTAAGCACTTCAAGTCCAATGGCTCAATACCCGGAGAAGTACACAAATAGGTTTACTAGTACCAGTGTTTATACTTTAATTACCACTGATTCCGAATTGGCAGATTATCGTGAGTAGAATTTGATGGATTGCCCTAAATGTAATGGCGAAATGCAGGAACACACAACAAGAACCCTGCAAGGTGAAGTCACCATTGATAGATGCACACAATGCGCTGGCATGTGGTTTGACAACGGTGAAGCCGAAGCACTGAAAGATGACTGGATGTCAGACTTTCTGGACAGCGGTGACCCCAAGGTTGGAAAAGCACAAAACGTGAACACGGACGTCAACTGTCCTCGCTGTGGTGAATCCATGGAAACCAAGAATGATCCAGATCAGCCTCATATCCAGTACGAAGTGTGCGATGAGCATGGCATGTTCATGGACGCTGGCGAATTTACTGACTTTAAAAATGAAACCCTGGTTGAATCCTTCTTCAAGGTCATCCACAAGGCCAAAGGAAAATTAAGTCTTTAACGTTTCAAAAATTTCTTCAGATAAATTCTTGTTTCAATAAATTAAAGTACTTCAATTTAAAAAGGCTGCTTTATTCAAAGCAGCCTTTTTTATTCCGGTACAACACTCAGGGCAACTGGGCCATTTCGGTGGCCAGCACCATCAGCATGCCACCGGCTCTGTCATCTGGCCCCATCAAGGCTTCGCGCGTCATATATGCTGCCATGGAATCCAGCTTGTTGGTGGACTCACAGACATCAACAAAATAACCCTGGGCGCTGCTTCTCATCAGCACACCTCGCCAGGCTTTTTCAACTGCCGGCATAAGACTTTCATCCAGCCAGCCACGACTGATACCCCGTCGCATGGCCATTGCTATCATGGCCGTCGCACTAAGTTCAGCATAGGTGCCTGGTTGATCGATCATCATATGCCACATGCCATCGATATCCTGGTGGGCCAGCAAGGTATTTACATGCGCGATAAAAATAGCTTTCAATTCTTCAAAACCCGGATGGCTTGGCGGAAAATCACTGAGTGTCAGCGCCAGACCCAGGGCAGGAAAAGCATTCGCCCTGCTCCAGGCAGCATCAACCAGTGGTGAATGCCGATACAAACCATCTGGCCTGAGGTCATGGGATTCCAGGAAACGGATATGTTGCAGCGCCATTTCGAAGTACTTGTCTTCGCCAGTTAACTTCCCAACTTTTGCCAGCAAGGGCGTAGACATAAAATAGTCGTCACTTAATTCGCGGTGAAATGGCATGGCTTCCAGCATATTGCCATCGGCATCAAAGCCCAGGTCAGCCGCACTTTGTGCCAAGTCAAGATAAGCAGAATTACCGGTTCGTTCTGCCAACTCGGCAAAAACATAATGTCCGGCAATAACCAGGTTGGACGTGATCTCTATTTCCTGTCCCTCAAGGTAAGGCCTGACAATTGCTTCCACATCTTCCAGATAACCTTGCTGCATACGTCCAATCAAGGCCATACCCGGGATGTAAACCGGCCAGGAAAAGTCATGTCCATAGACCTGAGCCATTTGCTCAGCAAACTGAAGGGGTGAGCGCTGCAGTCGGCTATCCAGAATTTCATGGGCGGCAGAGAATGGCAGGTTTTGCGTTTCCAGCATGATTTTGCTCAACTCTTCCGGCTCATCATACAAGTGCAACGCGGGGACATAACCGACACCCGCAACAATACGATTGCTGAGCGAATCTGCCAGTTCAAAGTCACGACTGCTTTCAATGAGCACCAGATCCGGGCCATGTACGCCGAGCCAGCGCCACAGTGAATAGGAAACCGGGTCATCCGCATAGGCCTTGCCCTGGGGAGGAAAGGTCAGCTCTTCTCCATCCGGGTTGGCCTGAGGAATCACAATCAGGTTGAAAGGTTGATCCTGTTTTTCTCTGGCCAGGTATCGGGTATATTCGTCCAGCACCTTGGTACTGGATGCCGCATTACCATCAAGGCCACCAATTAATACTACTGTCGGCCTGCTCTGGCCATCCACCTGGTAGCCATTGGCAGTTATCAATGTCCCTGAAGAAGACATACCTACCTGCCATTCCTGGGCCAGAACAGTTTGCTGAAACAGAATGAGCAGGCAAGCAAGAACCAGGCTGGCAGGGCTTCGAAAACGGCGGGAAAAAATATTCATGAACTACAATAATTCCGGAAATAATAGGCAACAATAAACCATAAAACAGAAACTTTATACTAAAGAACCTTCTGATTAATTAGCTTTTTAGCTTTCAAAATATTCTCGCATGACTTTTCGCTTGCCTACCAACATGACAAGACCAATAAAGCAGCATAGTGCAGCAATAACATTAGGCCACATCAAGCCGTAAATATTCGCGAACCAGCCAATAATCAAAACCCCCACTGCGGGAGCACCCCGGGTAAAAGCAGCCCATAGACTCAACACCCTGCCCCGCATGGCATCATCAATACTGTTCTGAACAAGTGTTTGCCCGGCCACGCTACCAATAGTAATAGCATAGCCAAACACAAAAATCAGTCCGGTTGCCAACCACGTCATGGTCGTGGTGGCAAAACCGCTCAGGCAAAGGATCGCTACCAGTGTCATCAGCAGAATTTGCCGAATCAGACCTCTTGTTTGCCCATCCATGGTCAGTTGCAAGCCTGCCAGCACAGCCCCTACGCCCATGGCCGAAGTAAATAATGCCAACGTTCCTGCGCCAGCTTCAAATACGGCGCCAACAAAAGCAGACAACATAAAGGCGACTGGTCGGGCAAAAAAAGAAACAACCGTTAACAGCACAAATAAATAGAACAGGCCTTTGATACGCAATACATAGTCAAAGCCATCGCGAATATCCCGATAAAAAGATTTCTTTTCACTCACCGAGGTTCGCTCAGGCAGATGAATAAATTTCCAGGCTATGACGATAAGAAAATAACTGACAGCATTAAACAAAATAGCCATCTCTGCTCCCGATGCCAGAATAACAGCGCCAGCAAAAGCAGGCCCAACGCAACGGGCCACATTGAAGGCCACTGCCGTAAATGCTGCAGCCGCTACCAGATCCTGTTTCCTGACCAGGTTGGGGATGATAGACAAACGAATTGGTTGGTAAGCGGCCTGCAAAACGCCTTCGGCCAGGGCCAGAGTAAACAATAAACCAATGGAGAGCAGATCAAACCAGGCCAGGAAAAACAGAATGAAAGCCTGCAACATCATCAGGATCTGGGCGATAACGGCCATGGTCTTGCGATCAATACGATCAGCCCATACCCCGAACAGGGGAGTAATGAAAATCAACGGACCAATCTCAACAAAGGCTACTGCAGCAACCCAGAATTCAGACTCGGAAAGAAGCCAGGCCAGCCAGGATACAGCTAGCCGCTGCATCCAGAATCCAATCAGGGAAATACTGTTACCACACATATAAATCGCATAGTTACGATTGGAAAAGGCAGAGCGCAGAGCGGAGAATTTTCCTGAAGGCATAAGTAATAGTCAAAGCCAAAAAACGCTAATACGGGCACTTCATGTCGTGCCCCTATACTTCTATTTGAATTGAAAAACGGGTTTGATTTACTGGACGATATCTTTGATCGTTAAACTGATTATGCCGTCCTGCTCTTCCAGGACAAAGGTAGCAGATTCCGCCTGAATATCCCCTGCCTGGGCATTGGCAACACCTTCTCTGGATAAACGCGCCCCGACATAGACCTGAGTTGCCAGGGAAAGTTTTGCGACGGGCACCATGGCATTGTCATCGGTCAGGGTTATTTCAAACGGGAACTCCGGCTGTGCCAGGTTAACTGCGGCCAGGGGCATGGGAAATTCCGGGCTACGCGCATAGATAAACAAGCGCATGGATTCATCGATGAGCTCCCTGACCGAGTCATCAACATCAACGATCATGGAGACGGCAGCACCAGGCTCTCCTGTCTCTTCACTCTCCTCGCTCTCCGGTTCTGGCGGCAGCAAGGATTCAACCCGGGCAATGCGATCGCGCAGGGAAAATGCCTGCTGGCTGTTGCTGTCCAGTTGCGCCAGTTGGCGACGCCAGTAAAAAACTGCTTGCCGAAAATCCTGGTTCACAAAAGACTCAATAGCCAGAATGCTCATAACGGCATATTCATTAGGATTCATGGACAGCGCCTCATTGATAGCGGCACTGACTTCCTGGGTTATTTCGGAATCGGCTTCCAGATACAGGGACTGGGCCAGCTGTCCCAGCACCGCCGCTTTATCCGGACTTTCTTCCATCTGCTCAGCCATGGCAGTAAATATTGGTATAGCCTTGGTAAATTCTTCCAGCTCTATATACAGGGTGCCAAGCATGTAACCATTCTGGATATCATCGTCATTACGATCAAAGCGCTGTTGTAAAAACTCAGCCAGGCTTACCAGGGCTTCCTGTTGCGCCTCAGCCGTTTCTGCTGTGCTCAGTGACGCAAGAATGCCGGGCAAGGCCAGGTCTCTTGCCGAACCAATTGATGTATAAATACTGATGCTGAACAGGGGCACGAAGAGGATGCAGAGCAAGGGCACCAGCTTCTTAGGAGCTGCACCTTCAGCCCGTTGCCTGGTGGTGCTTTCTTTCTCTTCCATATCGCGCATAAAACTGCGCTGCAATTCGGTTTTTAATCGGGCAAATTCCTCGTCGCTGATACTTTTTTCGGCCAGATCCCGCTCCAACTCGGCGAGGCTTTCCTTGAACACTTCGATATTCTTTTCCTTGCGTATGTCACTATCAGCCTTTTTCACTATCGGCTTGAAACGCAGAACAGGAACAACAATAAATAGCAGAGCGAGTGCTACCAGGGGAATGCTGTAAAGCCAGAATGAAGTCATTATTATTTGTCCGAATCGCTATTCAGAAGCTTTTGCAATGTTTCCTGCTCTGCGGAAGAAAGTACGGCTTCACTTTGCCCTGATTGGCTATTCACCATCATGCGTCTGAGAGTAACCAGCCCGGCAAGTAGCAACAACGCCGGCCCGAACCACAAAAAGAAGGTGCCCATCGTGAGTCGAGGCCGATATAAAATAAAATCGCCGTAGCGACTACTCATGAAATCTATAATTTCATCGTTGCTGCGCCCTTCTTTTATTTGATTGAATACTTCTGCGCGTAAATCTGCAGCGATCGGGGCATCAGAATCCGCAATGGGGGCATTCAAACACTTCGGGCATCGCATTTCATAGGTCAGCTTCTTGAAGCGCTCTTCGTCAAGATCGGAGCCAAAGGCGTACTCTTCAATAGCGGCAAAGCCTGGAAGGGAAACCAGTGAAATTGCAATGATTAGTAAATAACGGCTCATCATGATTGATTCCTACCGGATTTGATCCAGCAGTGGTTCAAATTTTTCTTTCCAGATAGTTGCATCAACAGCACCAATATGACGAAGCAGAATCATGCCATTTTGATCAACCAGGAAGGTTTCTGGCGCGCCTGTCACCCCCAGATCAATGCGTAAAGAACCATCGAGGTCCACAACATTATGGTCAAAAGGATTGCCCTTCTCTTCCAGAAACAGGCGGTCCTCTACCATGGAGTAGTCGTAACTAATACCAATGAAAGTAATATCACTTTGCGTTTCGCTGATTTCCAGAAAGAAGGGATGTTCTATATGGCATGGGGGACACCAGGAACCCCAAATATTTACCAACAAAATATCACCCAGAAAGTCTTCCGTAGAATAACCCCCTTGTTCAGGATAAAGACTGGGTTGGGAAAATTGCGGGAAGGGATGATCTACAAGCGCCGAAGGCACTACGCTAGGATCACGGGTCAAACCAAACAACAGAAAACCTGACATCATCAAAAAGATCAGAACAGGGATGAAAAGCTTCAGACGCCGGTTCATACGCTCTCCATAACCAGGTCGGCGGTCTTGCCAGAATCAGCAATCCTGGAATTTGCTTTGTCCCTGACCCGGTAACGCTTATCCAGTATCGCGGTAATACCACCTCCAGCCATCAGGAAAGCCCCGAACCAGATCCAGAACACAAAGGGTTTGAAGTGTATGCGCAATACCCAGGCTCCATCGCCCCGTGGATCGCCCAATGCAGCAAACAGGTCGCGGAAAAAACCCACATCAATGTCTGCTTCAGTTTGCACTGCACCGGTTGCAAAATAACTGCGTTTTTCTGGTCGCAATGTTAAATAGGGATCACCGTTTTTAAGTACAGTTATCTCACCCCTATCGGCATCGTAGTTGGGACCAGGTTGGCGTGTTACCCCTTCAAAAATAAATTGGTAACTACCGATATCAATACTGTCACCTGGCGCCATACGCACATCTTCTTCCACGCTGTAGTGACTGGTCAGACAAATACCCAGAATGATCACGGCCATACCTAAATGCGCGATCTGCATGCCGTAATAGCTCAGGGAAAGGCTAAACAGTCCCTGAAAAATATTACCTTTGTTAGCGGTTTTGACCTGTATATCCCGCAGTATTCCGAACACGATCCATAGTGCGAGAGAAACGGCGATGAAAATCGGAATATTGACTTCGCGGGTAATCACAAGCGGCAGTAATATACCCAATGCAATACTGGCAATGGCAACTTTCGCCAATTGCTGTTTCAGATACGACAAAGAGGTCTTTTTCCAGCGCGATATAGAACCAACAGTCAGGAACAGGACAAGGACGCCCATGAGCGGCAGAAAAATGGTATTGAAGTACGGAGGACCAACCGACACCATATTGGCCTCACCATTAATGGCTTCGTGGATAAGCGGATATAAAGTACCAAGCAATATGCCGGCCGTTGCCACAACCAGCAGAATGTTATTAATCAACAGGAATACTTCGCGCGATGTCACCGTATAACTGGCGCTGCCCTTAACCACTGGCGCCCGCAAGGCATACAGGAACAGCGAGGCACCGATCACGAGCAAGAGAATAGTAAGCAATACCAGTCCCCTCTCCGGGTCTACGGCAAAGGCATGCACTGAAGTGATCAGTCCCGAGCGCACAATAAATGTACCAAGCAGACTTAATGAGAATGCGGCAATGGCAAGCAGTACTGTCCAGCTTTTAAAGACACCCCGCTTCTCTGTGACGGCCAGGGAATGTATGAGCGCCGTGCCTACCAGCCAGGGCATAAAGGCCACGTTTTCAACCGGGTCCCAAAACCACCAGCCGCCCCAGCCTAATTCGTAGTAAGCCCACCAGCTACCAAGAGCAATACCTATACTTAAAAAAGCCCAAGCCGCATTGGTCCACGGCCTTGTCCATCGTGCCCAGGCGGCATCAAGTTTACCCGTCAGCAAGGCGGTAATGGCAAAGGCATAAGCCACAGAAAAGCCCACATAACCCATGTAGAGAAATGGCGGATGCACGATTAGGCCAAAATCCTGCAACAGGGGATTCAGGTCCGTTCCTTCGGCCGGTGTATTCAGCAAAAGACGATCAAAAGGATTGGAAGTGAACAGCATAAACAGCAAGAAGCACACGCTGATAATGCCCATCACGGAAAGCACGCGCGCCAGAATATCCAAAGGAAGGCTGCGACTGAACAAACTGACAGCATAGGTCCAACTGGCCACCATCAAGACCCATAACAACAGGGAACCCTCATGACCACCCCACACTGCTGTAAATTTGTAATGCTCTGGCAGCAGCGTGTTTGAATTTCTCGCCACGTAGGCTACGGAAAAATCATCGTTAAGAAAGGCATAGGCAAGGCAGCCAAAACTGATCACCATGAATACCCAGACGCCTGAACACAAGGGCCTGGACAAGCGCATCATCAACTCGTTGTTTCTGTACACGCCTGCCATCGGTACTACGCTGAGCAGAACTGCCAGGCTAAGCGCTAACACAAGAGTGAAATTACCCAGTTCGGGAATCATTGGTGACACACCTCGACATTTTCACCTTCTGCAGCATCCAGTGAGGCTTTGACTTCTGCGGACATATAATTCTCATCATGTTTGGCTAGGATCTGCGTCGCCTGGAAAACACCCTGGTCATCAAGAGCGCCGTCAGCAACAACACCCTGTCCTTCGCGAAACAAATCAGGAAGTGGCCCGGAGAAACTGACCAACACATCATTACAAAAATCTGTAGTTAAAAAATTAACTTCGGCTCCATCAAGTCCCTGCTTGATTACGCTACCCATTTTTACCATGCCGCCAATACGAAAACTCTGACCATCAGGCACACTACCTTCAGATATTTCGGTAGGGGTATAAAAAACGTTAATACCTTCCTTCAGGGCATAGAGCACCAGGCTGATCGCAAGTGCCGATCCAAAAATAATAAACAGGACGATAGCCAGTTTCTGTTGTCTATGGGCTAACACTTTTTACTCTCCACCTTTAATAGTTACAGCAGCTATAGTTACAGCAGCAGTTGCAGCCATATTTTCTTCTCGTGCCAACCGCGCTTTCAGTTGTTGAAAAATTTTTCGATTTGCCAATATTGGCTGAACTATATTGAAAACAATCATCAAGGCAAAAACTCCATAGGAAGACCAGACATAAAGAGCATGCCCTCCCATGGCAAAAAATTCTGCCAGACTTTGAAACTGAAAATCAGGCATGCCTGGTCTCGTCTATCACTGTGCTGGAAACCATTTCCAGTACCCATTGAGAACGGCGTTCCCTGAGGAGTATTTCATTTCGCGTTCTCAGGATAAGGGCTATCAGGAAAAAACCCAGAATACCAAAACCGACAAAGAAAGCTGGTATCCACACTTCCGGAGGATTCGCTGCAGTATCACTCAGGGACAGACTGCTGGCACCCTGGTGCAATGTGTTCCACCACTCCACTGAATACTTGATGATAGGCAGGTTTACCACGCCAACCAGGCTGAGGACCGCACACGCCTTGGCTCCGGAATCCACAGAATCAAAGGCACTGCGCAGGGCAATAATGCCCACGTATAAAAACAACATAATCAGTGTTGACGTTAACCTGGCATCCCATATCCACCAGGTGCCCCACGTGGGAATGCCCCATAAAGAGCCTGTTGCCAGGGCCACAGCAGTAATACTCGCGCCTATCGGCGCACACGCCTTGGCGATCATATCAGCAATCTTGATTTTCCAGATCAGGTAACCGGCACTAAAACTGGCCATCAAGGCATAACAACCCATGGCAAGAATGGCCATCGGCACATGAATATAAGCTATGCGGTAATTCTCACCCATTTGGTAATCCGGAGGTGTAAACGCCAGCCCCCAGACCAGTCCTGAACCCAAAAAAATAACCGTAAGCCATACCAACCAGGACATGTACCTGCCGGTCATGGTGTAAAACAGTTTCGGAGAACCAAGCATGTAAAACCATTGCAACATGATCTGGATGTATTCCTGCCCTTTACTTAATTAACACTGATTCGCAATGCTGCACCAATTGCCAATGGTGAAAGGCATATCGCCAACACCAACATTGCACCTAAGAGAGCTAACAGACCGGTATATGGCAGACTACCCTGTGCAGCTTCCACCATACCTGTACCAAAAACCAGCACGGGAATATAAAGGGGCAATATTAACACAGCCAGCAACAATCCACTTCTTGAAAGCCCCACCGTCAGTGCCATCCCGATAGCGCCTAACAGGCATAAAATCGGTGTTCCTACTATCAGTCCAAGGACCAGGGGCAGTATCCCCGCCTCTGGCATGGCGAGCATGGTGGCAAAAACAGGTGCAAGAATTATGATTGGAAGGCACGCCACCAACCAGTGGCTAAACACTTTAGCCAGTAATAAAAAATACAACGGCTGGGGGCTCATCAACAACTGCTCAAGGGAACCATCTTCAAAATCCGCCCTGAATAGACTGTCCATGGAAAACATGATCGCAAGCAATGCTGTTACCCAGATAACACCGGATGCAATACTGCCAAGAAAAGCTGAATCAGTGCCTCCACCCAGGGGAAACAAAGTAACGGCGATAATAAAAAACATTACCGGGTTGATTACATCCCCTGGTGAGCGAAAGGCCAACAATAATTCCCGGCGCACCGTAGCGGCAATTACTGCACCTAATCCCATCTGACCGGACTTATTCATGAGACAGCCTTTTCCAGGGCACGCTGGTCCAGATCAATGACATCAACAGGACAATCCAGCTCCAAGGGGTGATGGGTTGTTAGCAAGAGTGAACCACCAGAGCTTACATACCTGGCAAGGTCTGTTTCGAGCTCCTTTACCCCTTTCCTGTCCAGCGCAGTAAAGGGTTCATCCAGTATCCATAAACCAGTCTGAAGCAGTTTCATGCGTGCAAGGCTGACGCGACGCTGCTGACCCGCCGACATCATGTAGCAGGGAACATCCTCGTAACCTTTGAGTCCAAATTCTGCCAGTGCCGCCGGGATTCCCGATATTTGGTTAACACCCCTGGATGCACAGAACCAGCGCAGGTTTTCAGTTGGACTAAGTGTTTTATTAATTGCAGGTGCATGCCCAAGGAAAAATATCTGGTCACGGAATTCTGCAGCAACAGCACTCATTGCCTGCCCTTGCCAGAGTATGTTTCCAGAGAAGTCCTGGTTTAAACCGCAAAGAATGCGCAACAAGGTGGTCTTGCCACTGCCATTGGAGCCCTGTAGCTGCAACACCTGGCCTGCAGACAAGGTAAAGCTCAAGTGCTCGAACAACACCCGGTCATCTCTTTCGCAGTACAAGTCTTTTACTTCAAGCATGATTGACGACTGTCATCGCTCCAGTGCACATAAAGGCCGAAGATTATAGCGAAAAATCAAGGAGATAGGGTGAGTAAACAGTCTATTTGTGTGTAAATATTCAGGATTGAATAAGGACCATCAGGATTTAGGCGGCGTTACCCCGGTCTGGCCCATGTACTTGCCAGCTCTGTCCTTATAGGTTACTTCACACTGCTCGTCAGATTCGTAAAACAGCATCTGGGCGACACCCTCGTGGGCGTAGATTTTTGCGGGCAGCGGTGTGGTATTGGAGAATTCCAGGGTCACATGCCCTTCCCACTCCGGTTCCAGTGGTGTGACATTCACGATAATGCCGCAACGGGCATAAGTAGATTTTCCCAGGCAGACGGTCAGCACATTGGACGGAATACGGAAATATTCCACTGTCCTGGCCAGGGCAAAGGAATTGGGGGGAATGACGCAGAAATCCTCTTCAACACTGACGAAACTGGTTTCATCAAAATTCTTCGGGTCGACCACACTGGAGGTGTGCACGTTGGTGAATATCTTGAATTCATTGGCACAACGGACATCATAGCCATAGCTGGAAGTGCCATAGGAAATGACTTTTTGCCCGTTTACTTCCCTAATCTGATTAGGCTCAAAAGGGTCCAGCATGCCGTGTTCTGTTGCCATGCGCCGAATCCATTTATCAGACTTAATTGTCATACTACTTACCTGCTCCAAAAAACCGCAGATGTTACTCTGTAAGTGCTCCAAGCACCATGTGTAAACAGTGAGTTTTTAAGGAAAACATACTCTTTAATTTTTTAGGGATGTTGCTATAATTGCGCCCCGTTCAAGCAGCCTGAGACAAACTACACAGCAAACTCCCGACAGCCATGTCCAGCCTTCGGTAAGCCTTGCGAAAATTCAGCTGATGTTCAGTTATCAGGATATTAAATAATTTCATCTACCACCCTATTTTAATTAGGAACAGGAGCAACCCCATGAAGTTGAAAGCAACAGTTGTATTTGCTGCACTTTTTTCACTAGTAGCGACCTTTTCATCCTCTGCCTTTGCTGCCGGTGATGCAGCCCGCGGTCAGGCTTTGTATCCAACTTGCGGCGCCTGTCATGGCGCTCAGGGTGAAGGCATGCAAGCTCTGAATGCCCCGGCTCTGGCTGGTCAGGAAGAATGGTACGTAATTCGTCAATTACAGAATTTCAAAAACGGCATTCGTGGCAAGGATCCAAGAGATACTTTTGGTATGCAGATGGCTCCTATGGCAATGACTCTGCCAACAGACCAGGCTATTGAAGATGTTGCCGCCTACATCAGATCCCTTGGCGACTGATTTTAGATAGCTGTAAAAAAACCCGGTCAGTGCCGGGTTTTTTATGCCTTTATCTTTTATCCCTTTATCTTTTATCCCTTTATCCCTTTATCCCTTTATCCCTTTCCCCCCTTTTCCCCCTTTTTCCCTGCACCTCTTTTTCATTTTTCTACCGGATCCCCATGTCGGCAAACGGCTTCACCGGCCTATGCCGACCTACATTGTTCGACCCTTGTATCTTGTATCCCTATTTCCCTGTATCCATTTTCTGTTGAATTCCCATGTCGGCAAACGGCTCTGCGAGCTTATGCCGACCTACCATGCCCAAACTTGTATCTTGTATCCTGTATCTTGTATCCCAGTCTTAGCTATACCCCAGCACCTTATCCACGATCAGCTGCGGATTACTGACCCCGCGAAATTCATTTACATCCAGACGATAGACCAGGGAAATCGTTTCGAGCTTTTTATCCAGGAGCTCGGCATCCACATTAAATGCAATGGCATCGACCAACACATCTGCAGATTCTGTCTGCAAGGTTAATTTTAAGTGCTTCTGGCCAACCACCCGGTTATTGATTACAACAAAATTCCCCTTGAATGCCGGTTCGGGAAAATGCTGCCCCCAGGGACCGGCATCTCGCAACTGCCTGGCAAATTCCAGTGAAAGATAAGCGCTGTCCAGTTCCCCATCAAACCAGGTAAGCTGTTTGAGGATAGAACTGTCTAGCTCCCTGACCAACACTTTTTCAAAGGCTTGACTGAACGCGGCAAAATCCTCTTTCCTGATCGCCATCCCCGCTGCCATGGCATGACCACCAAAGCGATTCAGCAATGCCGGATTTTGAGTTGCAACTGCATCCAGGGCGTCCCTGATATGCAAACCTTCAATTGATCGTGCCGACCCCTTGATCAGAGCTGCCCCCTCTTCTTCTCCTGCATCAGCAAATACAATGCAGGGGCGGTTATATTTTTCCTTGATGCGGGAGGCCAGAATACCTATCACCCCCTGATGCCAGTCTGGGTCATACAGGCAAATACCCAGCTGTTCATTCTCGGCAATGTCCACGTTCTGCAAGGCCTTCAGGGCCTGGGTTTGCATGTCCTGTTCAATTTGCCTGCGGTCTTTGTTCAGCCCATCAAGTTGAATAGCCAGTTGCCTTGCCCTGGATGCATCCTCTGCCAGCAAACATTCTATGCCGAGCGACATATCGTCAAGACGACCGGCGGCGTTTAATCTCGGTCCTGCTGAAAAGGCCAGGTCACTGGCGCAAACAGCATGAGAATTTCGTCCTGCCACTTCCAGCAATGCTTTTATCCCGGGCCTGCCTCTGCCAGTGCGAATGATGCCAAGTCCATGATTTACCAGGCGTCGGTTATTCTGATCCAGAGGCACAACATCCGCCACTGTGCCCAACGCTACCAGGTCAAGAAAGGCCGCCAGGTTGGGTTCGCCAATCCCTTTTTCTTCAAACCAATGTTGTAAGCGCAGCTCTGCACGCAAGGCGGTCATCAGATAAAACACCACACCAACACCCGCCAGTGCTTTACTTGGAAAAGAACAATCCTGCAGGTTAGGGTTAACAATACAGTTGGCATCCGGCAGAGACTTGCCCGGCAAATGGTGGTCAGTAACCAGCACATCAATGCCCGCTGCCCTGGTCTGCTTAACACCCTCATTACTGGCGATACCATTGTCTACGGTAACGATAAGATCAGGCTTTGATTGAGCTGCCACTGCGACGATTTCAGGCGTCAGGCCATAACCATATTCGAAACGATTTGGTACCAGGTAATTAACCTTGTCATAGGCAAAGGCTTTCAGGCACAACATGAACAAGGCGCAACTGGTTGCCCCATCGGCATCAAAATCTCCAACTACAAGAATGCTTTTACCTTGCCTCATGGTATCAACCAGTAATGAGGCGGCACTGTGACTGTTTTTTAGCAGAGAGGGCGGATGTAATTCACCCAAATCAAGACGCAGTTCCTGAGGTTTCAGCACACCACGAGCTGCATAAATTTTTCGCAGCACCGGGTGGATGTCATCACCCAGTTCAGAATCTGCTGTTGGAATTCGTTCTTGTAGTTGCAATAGTTAGTTCCAATAGAAAGTTGCAATTGGCAAGGTCTAATCAGTAAGGACTAATTGCTAGAGTTCAATGAGATTATTTTCTCAAATTTTTATCAGGCTATTTTAGTCAGACGGCCTGGTCTTCGCGCAACTGCCGCCGCAAAATTTTCCCTACATTGGATCGTGGCAAGTCAGTTCGAAACTCTACTTTGGATGGCACCTTGTAAGCAGTCAGTCCCTGCCGGCAAAACAGTATAACTTCATCTTCGCTAAGTTCAGGGTTATCTGAAATCACAAACAGTTTAACCAGCTCCCCTTCTTCCCGGGGAATGCCTATTGCCGCTGCCTCCCGAATATCAGGATGCCGGGAAACATGGTCCTCAATTTCTGCAGGATAAACATTGAAGCCGGAAACAATAATCAGGTCCTTGATGCGATCAACAACCTTGAGATGCCCTTCCTCATCCAGAATGCCAATATCACCGGTGTGAAACCAGCCATCCTCCTTGAGTACCGCCCTGGTTTCTTCAGGTTTTTGCCAGTAGCCCATCATCACTTGTGGTCCCCTGACTATAATTTCACCTTCTGTACCAGCAGGAACTTCCTCACCATCCTCGTTGACTATTTTAATTTCTGTCCAGCGCGTTGCCTGACCAATCTTGTCGTCAAGGCATACTCCATAGCTACTACTTGCAACCAGAGGCGCACATTCAGTTAATCCATAGCCCTCGAGAATGCGGCAACCCGTCAGCTTTTCCCAACGCCGTGCAGTACTGACTGACAAGGCCATCCCTCCGGATGTACATAAGGACAACCCTGAAAAATCAAGTCTCTGAAAATGCTTATGCTTGCACAGCACCTTAAACAAGGTGCTGACACCTGCGAAACAACTGATTTTGTGACGCCCGAGTGCTTTTACCATTTTATCTGTATTGCGGGGATCCGGAATAAGTACACCGTGATAGCCCTTGTAAAGTGAAAACAGGAAATTCAACGTAAAAGCATAGATGTGATAAAACGGCAGCACTACGGCTGTTACGCTACCAGGTGGTGGAGAGTTATCTTCAATCACATGATCCACCTGGCGCAGGTTTGCAATCAGGTTGTCATGCGACAACATGGCTCCTTTTGCTGTACCCGTTGTGCCTCCGGTGTACTGGATCAACCCGAGTACTGGTTCATTGGCTGGCCAGAATGCAGCGGGCTTAAGATCTTCCAACGCCTTGACCTGCAAATAACGTTTACCCCGGCTCAATACTTGTGAAAAAGCTATCTTGCCTGAAAATCGCAGTCCCCTGGTCTGACGCCAGCTTGTTGTCCTGGAAAGGTTATACAAGCACTTCATAGGCAGGGGAAAATAATCGGCGGCCCTTGTAACTATCACTTTTTCAATAGCTGTGGCTGAAATTATCCTGCTGAGAACTGGCAGGGTCTCTTCCAGTGTAAACAAAACCTTCGCACCAGAATCTTTCAGCTGGTGTTCGCTTTCTCCAGCTGTATACAGTGGATTGATATTCACGATAACCATGCCCGCTTTAAGCACACCCAGAGCAGCAATCGGGTACTGGATAAGATTTGGCAACTGGATGGCTACCCGATCTCCCGGGACGAGGGTAGATTCCCGCATCAACCAGGCAGCGAAACGATCGCTGGCACTATCCAGTTCCTGGTAAGAGATTTTCCTGCCTTCGCAACTGAAGGCGGTCAGATGGGCATATTTATGACAAGCCTCGGAAATGATTTCCCGCAGCGAACCTGACGTCGGAATTTCCGGATCGGCTTGATTATTGCCCGGACTGTCCTTATTTATAGAAGTAGTAATATTTTCTGACTGCAAAAGTATAGCTATCCTTGGCTATTCACGAGCCGGAATGACTGGATTAGGACAATATGAGATATTACTGGCTGCTGAATAGACATAGTACTGCTGGTTTGCAAATAAGGAACTAAATACTCTGAAACCGGCCTAATTATTTATGAAAACACGTTCACAATAGCATTAATTGAATAATGTTCAATATAAAACAGGTCAGACCATGAAATTTAAGAAAACAATTGCCATTTTAGTACTGTTTAGTTGGGGTTTACTGTCCTTTTTCCTGCCAGCCTTGACTGTCTCGTCAGCTGAATACCTGACTTTTCAGACCGAAGATGAAGCCAATACTATTGAAATATTCAAGGAAGCCAGCCCCTCTGTCGTTTATGTGACCAATAATGCCTACCGTCGTGCCAGTCGGTTTTCACTGAATATCCAGGAAATCCCCCAGGGTACCGGAACCGGATTTGTCTGGGGTGATGAGGGTCTGATTGTAACTAATGCCCATGTTATCAGTGGCGCTGACCGGGTCACGATAACATTGCAGGACCAGAGTACCTGGGAAGCAACAATTGAGGGCGTTGCACCTGACAAGGACCTGGCACTGTTACGTATTGACGCACCGAAAGAATTATTGCACGCCCTTCCACTTGGTGATTCCAGTGAACTGGAAGTTGGCAGAAAGGTACTTGCCATTGGCAACCCTTTTGGTCTGGATACCACACTGACTGTAGGAGTTGTCAGCGCCCTTGGCAGGGAAATCGTGTCAATGACTAACCGCACCATTCGCGATGTTATTCAAACAGATGCCGCTATCAACCCCGGCAATTCCGGTGGCCCCCTGCTTAATTCTCTGGGTCAGCTCATCGGTGTCAATTCCCAGACCATCAATCCCAATACCGGTTCCGGCATTGGCTTTTCCATACCAGTGAATACCGTGAAAAAAATTGTGCCGCAATTGCTTGAATACGGAAAAGAAGTGCGTCCAGTCATTGGAATTCTTAATCTACCAAATGACAATTGGGCCCGTCAGCGCGGGATTGATGGTTTACCTGTTTACCAGGTTCTCGATGGACAGCCAGCAGCAAAAGCGGGACTTATCGGTTTTCGCCAAAACCAGCGCGGGGATATATTCCTTGGCGATATTATTATGGAAGTGGACGGCGAAAAAGTTTCCACACAGGATGATCTGTTAAATGTGCTGGAACAGCACCAACCCGGGGAGAAAGTAAAAATTCGCACTTTGCGCAATCAGGAAACACTGGAATTTGAAGTGGAACTTGCCCCACCCGGTTAACCTTCAGCCGATTAATTTACAAAGCGTTCTGAATAAAATCCGTCACCGCATCCAGACTTGCAGGCAAGACAGTCGTTCGCTCTTCACGCGTCATGAGGTCTGCAAGGTGTGAAGGCAACGCAGGCGTTTCCAGGCCGGCCCTCTCAATGGCTTCTGCAAATTTTGCCGGGTGAGCTGTCGCCAGGCAGATAACCGGGTTGGTGCTTTTAGCGCAACATACGCGGGCAGCTTTTACACCCGTCGCTGTATGCGGATCAAGAATGTAGGCATCAGAGGCGAACACTTCCTTTATCACCGCGCAGGTTTCTTCATCATCAACCCGGCAACTATCGAAAACACGCTGTGCTCTGCCCCATTCCGCCTCACTGACCTGCTGGGCATTGTTGCTCAGGTTAGTCACGAAAGCCTCAACACGGCTGGTATCCCCTTCAAACAAATCGTAAAGGAAACGCTCGAAATTACTCGACACCATGATGTCCATACTGGGTGAGAGGCTTGGTTCGAGTTGTCCAAGCTGATACTGATTGCTGGAAATAAAACGGTGCAGAATGTCATTTTTATTTGTGGCAATGATCAAACGGTCAATCGGCAAGCCCATTTTTTTGGCCAGGTAGCCAGCATAAATATCACCAAAATTTCCGGTGGGCACGGAAAATGAAACAGCCTCATGGCTATCAACAAATTTCAGCCCGGCATAAAAGTAATACACGATCTGCGCCATGATGCGCGAAAAGTTAATCGAGTTAACCGCCACCAGCTGGTAACCCTCTGGCAGGAAGGACTGATCAGAAAAAGCTTTTTTTACCAACTGCTGGCAATCATCAAAATTCCCCTCGATAGCCATGCTGTTCACGTTTGTTCCCGGCACCGTGGTCATTTGTCGACGCTGCACTTCCGAGACACGATTGTGGGGATAGAGGATAAACATGTTTACAAATTCTGAGTGCCTGCAACCTTCCAGGGCAGCTGAGCCTGTATCACCAGAAGTGGCGCCAAGAATAGCCACGTGTTTTTGCCGACGCGCGAGAAAATAATCCAGTAGTCTGCCCAGCAGTTGCAAGGCAAAGTCCTTGAACGCCAGCGTTGGCCCATGGAAAAGCTCCAGCACATACAGCCCATCATTGAGAGTATGCAGTGGCGCCACTTCTGCATGGGAAAAAGCGCTGTAGGTTTCATTGATAATACTGTGCAGGTCTTCTTCGGGCATGGAGTCTGCGACAAAGGGTTTCACGATTTCAAAGGCCAGTTCAGCATAGCCAAGGTGCTTCCATTCCTGCAGCTGCGCAGTGCTTATTTGAGGAACAGTTTCTGGAATATACAGACCGCCATCAGGCGCCAACCCCGTCAGCAACACTTCCTCAAAATTAAGTGAAGGGCTTTTTCCCCTTGTACTGATGTATCTCACCTTACAGTTCCTTAAATAAATATCGTGATCAGGAATCCAGCTTGTCCATTCGTATGCGGGCCACTTTGCCACTAACAGCATCCAGCCCTTCTATTTTTTCTATGGCTGTATTCATCACTGACTCCAGTATTTCATCAGTCAAAATAATGACCGACAAAATATGCTCAGGATTATGGTTATCCGGTTCTTTTTGAATCACCGCTTCAATATTAATGGAAGAATCACCCAGGATTTCCGTGATGTCCGAAAGCACCCCGGCTTTATCTTTAGCGGCAATTCTCAGGTAAAAGGCACTTTCGATATCTTCAATTGCCAGTACTGGTAATTCAGACAGGCTCTCCTCCTGAAATGCCAGAGCAGGAAGACTGTTTTCCGGATTTTCAATATTCCTGAATACGTCGATGATATCTGCAACAACAGCAGAGGCCGTGGGCAAGGCACCGGCACCAGCACCATAGTACAAAGTAGGCCCAACCATATCTCCCTGAACCAACACGGCATTCATGACACCATTCACATTGGCAATCAGGTTGTCTTTCGAAATGAAGGTAGGATGCACGCGCAGTTCTATCCCGTCACCGGACTTTCTAGCAATACCCAGATGCTTGATCCTGTAACCAAGCTCATCCGCATAATGAAAATCTTCGATGGTGATATTGCTGATACCTTCGGTGTACGCCTTGTCGAATTGAAGTGGAATGCCAAAGGCAATGGAAGCCAGAATTGTCAGCTTGTGCGCGGCATCTATTCCCTCGACATCAAACGTCGGGTCTGCCTCTGCATAACCCAATTTCTGGGCTTTTTTCAGCACATCGGAAAAATCACTGCCCCGCTCCTGCATTTCAGTAAGAATGAAATTGCCGGTGCCATTAATGATGCCTGCCAACCACTGGATATGATTTCCTGCGAGTCCTTCGCGAATAGCCTTGATAATTGAAATACCACCAGCAACCGCAGCTTCGAAAGCAACTATCACATTCTTTTCTTTGGCCGCCGCAAAAATTTCATTGCCATGTACCGCAATCAGGGCTTTGTTGGCAGTAACAACATGCTTGCCGTTATTGATAGCCCTGAGCACCAGTTCCAAAGCAATATCCTCTCCACCAATCAACTCCAGGACAATATCCACTTCCGGGTCATCCACCACAGCAAAGACATCGCTGCTGACTTTTGTCTCTCCTACATCCTGGTCCGCTTTGATACTGCGCGTCCCGATATGGCTGACCACCAGATCACGCCCAACCCGCCTGGAAATTTCCTGCTTGTTTTTAGCAAGCACAGTAAAGCTGCCGTAACCAACAGTGCCAAGTCCGCATATGCCTATGCTAATGGGTTTCAAAATATCTACTCCGGAAAATGCTTATGCTTGTGATGCGCGGGTAAAAAAAGGGCCAAGTATACGTTGTCTACAGGCTGGCAATCCATCGGGATTGTATTGGACTATTGGATTGTACAATTGGATTGAGTTTGGGCCGGGAATTTTCTAAAGGACTGTAATCAGAAAATAGTAGCTACCAAGTCAATTGCCAATGACCAGAAGGTAGACCAATGCAGTCTGATTACTGCGTATTCCCCAACAAATATCCAGCAAGCGTGTCTGCTGGTATATAGCCGGGAAGTATGGTGCCATCTTCCAGGACCAGGGCCGGGGTTCCCGTAACACCGACTTCCCGACCAAGCTGATAATGTCCGGCAATAGGATCGTCGCATTGTTTTTCAGGAATGTTGCCACCACGGGTGGCACTGGTAAACATGACATTGGGGTCATCCGCGCACCAGGTAGAAATCATTTTGTAATGGGTTTCTGTGTTCAGGCCTGTTCTTGGGTATGCCAGGTAACGCACGGCAATACCAAGTTCGTTCAAACGATCCATTTCGCCATGGAGTTGGCGACAATAGGGGCAGTCAACATCCGTAAATACAGTGATAGTTGCTTTGCGGCCATCTACTGGCTCATAAATTATCATCTCACTTTCCGGTACTGCGGCAATTTTATCGGCCCGTACTACGTTGCGCTTTTCTTCACCACGATTAACCAGGCCTTCTGGCAATGCTTCGTAGAGATCCCCTGGAATGAAAAAGCGGCCATCTGCCGAGGCAAAAATTGACTGACCACCTTGCATCTGAAGCTCATAAATCCCCTCAATTGGACTGGGGGAAATGGATTCAATTTGCATGTTTGGTTGTGTAGATTGGATGACCGAACGGATCACAGCAGCCGGGTCATCCTGGGCGGCTATCCGGGTAAAAACTGAGGAGGAGAGAAACAGGCTGACCCCTAATAAAACTAAAATTCCCTTGCGGTGGATTAATTTCACTGGATTCCCCTGTTCTGTTTCAATGGCAAGAGCAAAGCGGCGTCCTGGTTTGGACCTGCAAAAAGACCGCTCCTGCAGGACTTTATTTCAGCAGATACTGCCAGAATCCTTTGAAATAATACAGGAGCTTACTTAAGTATCAGTCTTCTTATTTGCTGTCGTCTTCCTGTTCTGATTCCGCTTCATTTTGCGGGGCTTCTTCAGCAGGTGCCTCAGCGACTACTTCTTCAACTTTTTCTTCAGCAGCAGGCTCTTCTACAACTACTTCTGCAACAGCTTCTGAAGACTCAACAGACTCTTCAGCGGCTACACCAGTGTCCAGCTCTTCTTCCTGTGCAGCTTCAATCTGCTCAGCAATAGGTGTGGCATCGTCAAGAGGTGTTGCAACAGCTTGCTCACCTTTCTTGCCGAGTTTTTCAGCAATACGGGCAGCACGACCAGTCAGGTCACGCAAGTAATACAATTTGGCCTGGCGCACATCACCACGTCGTTTAACGGTAATGCTTTCCAACAGGTTACTGTGGGTCTGGAAAGTACGCTCTACGCCAACACCATGAGACATTTTTCGAACGGTAAAAGCAGAGTTCAGCCCACGGTTACGTTTACCAATAACAACACCTTCGAAGGCCTGCAAACGTTCACGATCACCTTCCTTGATGCGAACCTGAACGACCACTGTGTCACCAGGAGAAAAATCAGGGACATTGGTTTTCAATTGTTCCTGTTCAATTTTTTGAATAATGCTGTTCTTGCTCATTGTCTTCACCCTAGAACTGTTTGTATAACTGTTTGTTTAACTGTTTGTAAATATAGTAACTGTTTAACTGTCAAAAAAATTTATTAACACGCCTTGTTTGCTTCGATGAACTCATGCAAAAGCTTTTGCTGCTCATCGCTTAAAGTTATTTCTTCCAGCAGGTCCGGCCTTCGTAACCAGGTTCTGCCCAGGCTTTGCTTCAAACGCCAACACCTGATGGCCTCATGATCGCCGCTTAATAACACCGGCGGTACACTCTTGCCGGCAAATTCTTCCGGTCTCGTGTAATGCGAACAATCCAGCAGACCATTCATGAACGAGTCCTGTGCCGCGGAATCTTCATGACCAAGTGCCCCTGGTTGCAAACGAATAACTGCATCCAGGCAAGCCATTGCCGCGATCTCGCCACCACTGATGACGAAATCACCCAGGGATAACTCTTCATCCACCTGGGCTTCGATTACCCGTTCATCAATTCCTTCATAACGCCCGCACAAGAGAATGAATGATTCCTGTGCCGCCAACCGGTTAATGGCTAACTGATCCATCGGCTTTCCCTGGGGTGAAAGGTAAATGACCTTTGCCCCTGGCAGTGCTTCCCTGGCTGCCATGATGGCCTTCTCTAAAGGCTCCGTTTTCATCAGCATCCCGGGGCCGCCTCCATAGGGGCGATCATCCACGGTTTGATGCTTGTCTTCTGTAAAGTCCCTGGGACTCCAGAAGTTGAGTTCTACCAGGCCTTCCCTGATAGCCCTGCTGGTAACACCGAATTCACTGATAGCTGTAAACATTTCGGGGAAAAGTGTGACGATACCTGTCCGCATGTTGCCCCTCGTTTACTCAGGTCTTGCCTTTCTCGCCTGTCAGTAATCCTTTTCCCAATCCACCCGAAGTATCTTGCCCTTCAGGTCTACATTTTTTACTACCGACTCCCTGATAAACGGGATCAGTCTTTCTTCATTATCAATACTGCTTTCTGTCGCCCTGACTACCAGCACATCATTGGCGCCAGTTCCAATCAAGTGGTGTACCACTCCCAGATCTTCTTCCTGGGCGTTGATCACCTTCAGCCCTTCAAGCTCAAACCAGTAAAACTCTTCACTGGCAAGCTCCGGTAATTCCGATCTTGCAACTTGCAGTTCACGCCCGGTATAAATCCGGGTCTCTTCAGGGCTGTCACATCCCTTGATATGGGCAACGAAATGCTTGCCCTGGGCCCTGCTTTCATCAATTTCTATCTGATCCGGCTCTATTTGTTCCAGATTAGTGCTTACTACCTGACTGCCGGACACACCGCCTGGACTCAGGTAAAACTGCGAAAATTGGAGAATGTTATCAGCCGGATCAGTAAAGGAAATCAGCCTTACCCAGCCCTTGATACCATGTGCCGCGCCAATTCTGCCCAACGTTGTAAGTTCTTCAGCTGGAGCGGATGGCTTACCCATCTTGGTTTTTGCTGATGTAATCAGGCAGCAGTGGTAGCTGCAGCCTCAAAATCCTTCACCAAACGGGTTACGCGATCGCTGGCGATTGCACCCTGGCTCTGCCAGAACTTTACCCGATCCAGATCGATACGAAGCCTTTCTTCCTGCCCACGAGCACCCGGATTAAAAAAGCCAACACGTTCGATAAACCGGCCATCACGGGAAAAGCGTTTGTCTGCCACTGTCAGGTGGTAGAAAGGGCGTTTCTTGGCACCGCTTCTTGAAAGTCTAATGGTTACCATATCTTATTGATTCCGTTAGTAATTAATTCTAAAAATTTATATGTTACGCAGTCCCGGGACATGGGCCGCGAAAAAGTGCGGTATTCTACGGTAAAAACTGAGTGTTTGGAACTCTTTTGCTGCAGTAAGTAGTGAAAAACACTGGAAATTTCTCCTTCACCACTAGTCCCAAAAAATACTTTGCCCAGGGCTCACATCCTTGGAAATCCACCTGGAGGATTCGCCCCTCCCATGCCGCCCATTCCCCGCATCATGTTGGCCAGTTTGCCACCCTTCATTTTCTTCATCATACGCTGCATTTGCTTGTGCTGCTTGAGCAGGCGATTCAGATCCTGAATAGAAGTTCCGGATCCCACAGTAATACGCCTTTTGCGTGATCCATTGAGTAACTCCGGGCGTCGTCTCTCTTTGGTTGTCATGGAATTGATAATGGCTTCCATGCGCGAAAATGACTTGTCATCTACCATGCCAGCCGAGGCTTTCTGGGCTTCGGTGAGACCGGGTAACTTATCGAGCATGTTGGACATGCCACCCATATTTTGCATTTGCTGCAACTGTTCCTTGAAATCCTCAAGATCAAAACGCTGACCGCGCTTGATTTTCTGGGCCAGCTTTTCAGCCTTTTTCTTGTCGACCTTCTTTTCAACATCTTCAATGAATGAAAGCACATCGCCCATGCCCAGAATGCGCGAAGCCACTCGATCAGGATGAAATGCTTCCAGACCATCAATTTTTTCGCCTATACCCAGGAACTTGATGGGCTTGCCAGTGATATGTCGGACTGACAATGCCGCACCACCCCTGGCATCACCATCGGTCTTGGTCAGGATGACACCGGTTAATGGCAGGGCATCGTCAAAAGCCTTGGCGGTATTGGCAGCATCCTGCCCCGTCATGGAATCCACCACGAAAAGGGTTTCTACAGGCTGCGCCACTGCATGCAAGGCCTTGATTTCTGACATCATTTCTTCATCTATAGCAAGCCGACCCGCTGTATCGATGAAGAGCACATCAACAAACTGTTTCTTCGCCTCGGCAATGGCATCACGCACAATCTGTTCCGGTTTCTGCGAGACATCACTGGGGAAAAAGATCGCCCCGACCTCACCGGCCAATGTCTCCAACTGTTTAATCGCCGCCGGTCTGTAGATGTCGGCACTGGCAACCATTACCGATTTTTTCTGCGTGTTCTTCAGCCACAATGCCAGCTTGGCAACGGTAGTGGTTTTACCTGCACCCTGCAGGCCTGCCATTAACATGACGGCTGGAGGCGTGGTTTTAAGGTCCAGCGCTTCGTTTGCCTCACCCATCAGGGCCTGCAATTCTGCCTGAACTACCTTGATGAAGGCTTGTCCCGGACTCAGGCTTTTACTGACTTCCGTGCCTACAGCGCGAAACTTCACCTTGTCGATAAAGTCCTGTACTACCGGTAAAGCCACATCGGCTTCCAGCAAGGCGCGCCTGACTTCACGCAGGCTTTCCTGGATATTGTCTTCAGTGAGCCTGGCCTTACCTGTAATGGTGCGCAGGGTTTGTGACAAGCGGTCCGTTAAATTCTCAAACATGGGTGTTCCGTATCAATGTTGTGTTGATGTGTAAGCAGAGTATTGGGAAAGTTCGCCATTCTACAAAATCAGACAGCTTTAACACAGGGTTAAATCACTTTGGTCTAGTGCCTTCAAGTAAAATAAAGGCTTCTAAGGTTGTGACAGTTGTGAGAGACTTTTGTCCATGATTAGTACCGCATTCAGCATCATAGCTGCGATCAGTTATGGGCTGGGCTCTTTTTTTCAGCGCCAGAATCTGACTCGTGACAATGAGGACCGCCGCAAGGTCATTGCGTGCGGCATTTTTGCTGTGCTCACTCACCTGGGGGTAATCATACTCATTATCCCGCAACCCCAAGGCCTGGATTTCGGATTTTTCAAAGTGGCGTCCCTCATCAGTTGGGTTGTTGTGGTTACCGTGTTATTAAGCAGCTGGAAAAAACCGCTGGAAAATCTGTTCCTGTATCTATTCCCGCTGGCCATCATCTGTTTGCTGGCCTCCATACTCGTTCCCAGCTCCTACACCCCCCAAGGTGAATATTCCACCGGGGTCGCTGTGCACATCATGCTGGGCATCCTTGCTGTCAGTGTCATTACCATTGCCGCCTTCCAGGCCCTGTTAATTTCCTTTCTCGATGGCCTGCTCAAGAGCAAGAAATCTTTTTCCCTGGTCAGTCATCTGCCGCCACTGGAAACCATGGAAGCCCTGCTTTTCGAAGTACTCTGGATGGGGCTGCTGTTATTGACCGGCGTGCTGGTTACCGGCGTGTTATTCATGGAAGATTTTTTTGGCCAGCACCTGAGCCACAAAACGGTGTTATCAACAATTTCCTGGGTAGTCTTTTCAATCCTGTTATGGGGTAGACACCAGTTGGGCTGGAGAGGGAAAAAAGCCAATCGCTGGATTATTGCCGGCTTTGCTTTTCTGTTACTGGCTTATTTTGGCAGCAAGTTCGTGCTCGAAATTCTCCTCGACCGTATCTAGGGAAGCTCTGATTAATTATGAACAGCTTCAGGCTTACAGAGGATTTCGTGATCAAGGCGCGTTTTCGAAGGCATGTTGGTAACCTGTCGAGAAAGCGCAACGCTGTCTGCCAGCCCCGCAGGGCGCACTCAGGAGCGCACACTCGCGGTGTTGCAAGTCTCCCCAGGGACAACCAGCCCTGTTGCACCTTGCGATTGCACGCTCCTGATCACGCTGAAACTATTCATAATTAATCAGAGGCTCCCTAACAGGTTACTTACTTGGAAGAAACTTCATTAGGCATTCTACTGGGCATCCTGATCTTTTTGATTGTGATGTCAGCATATTTCTCCAGTTCGGAAACTGCCATGATGGCACTGAACCGCTATCGCTTGCGCCACCTGATCAATCAGAAACACCGGGGAGCAATCCGGGCAGGTAAATTACTGGATCAGCCTGACAGGCTTATCGGCATCATTCTGCTTGGCAACAACCTGGTAAACTTTATTGCTGCTTCAGTTGGCACAGCAATCGCAGTCCGGCTATGGGGCAATCTCGGTTTTATTCTTGCCCCTGTTCTACTCACCATCACCGTACTGATTTTTTCGGAAGTCACACCAAAAACTATTGCCGCACTTTATCCGGAAAAAATCGCCTACCCTTCTTCGTTCCTGCTGTTGATTCTGCTTAAGGTTTGCTACCCGCTGGTCTGGATGATCAACTCAGTCTCCAATGGGCTGGTTAAATTATGCGGCTTTAAAGTGGAAGCTGACGAATCTCATCAACTGACCAAGGAAGAATTGCGCACGGTGCTGGATGAAAGTGGCGCCCTGATTCCGCAAAAACGTCATGGCATGTTGATGAACATCCTCGACCTGGAAAAAGCCACTGTTGAAGACATTATGGTGCCCAGAAATGAAGTTGTCGGTATTGATCTTGACGACAACATCGAAGACATCCAGGAAAGCATCGGTCAAAGTTCGCACACCATCATGCCGGTTTTCCGAAAAGACCTGAACCAGGTTATTGGTTTCATCCACTTGCGAAACCTGTCCAAGTTGATTCGAACTGAAGGTATCAGCAAGGAAGAATTGATTGAACTGGTTGATGAAGCTTATTTTGTTCCAGAATTTACGCCGCTGCACACACAGCTGTCTAAATTCCAGAACAACAAACGCCGCCTGGCCCTGGTAGTGGATGAATATGGCGACGTTCAGGGCATGGTCACCTTGCAGGATATCCTTGAGGAAATTGTTGGTAATTTCACCACCAATTTTTCAGAAGAAACTGACGACATCCACCCCCAATCCGATGGCACCTATATTATTGACGGCACGGCAACAATCCGTGATATCAACAAGGCTCTGGACTGGACCTTGCCTATTGATGGTCCCAAAACCCTGAATGGGATACTGACTGAAATGCTGGAGATTATTCCGGAAAAAAATGTTTGTGTACGTTTGCCAGATCACTGTGTTGAAATCCTCAACGTGCAGGACAATGCCATAAAAACTGTAAAAATGTGGGCACTAGATACTGAAGAATCCCGCTTGTCACAACAAGCTTCACTTTTTAACTAAAGGCAATAACCCGTCATATTAAAATGAATTTTTGTCATGTGTGCGGCAGTAAAGTTGAGAGAATAATTCCTGAGAACGATGACAGGCATCGTCATGTTTGTAAGTCCTGTGGCGAGGTTCACTACCAGAATCCACGTATTATTGTTTGCACACTGCCCTGCCATGAAGACAAGGTCTTACTTTGCAAACGTTCCATTGAGCCCCGCTTTGGTTTCTGGACTGTGCCTGGAGGCTTTATGGAAAATGATGAAACCATCCATGAAGGAGCCTTACGCGAGACTCTTGAAGAAGCCTGCGCACGAGTAGAGCTGCATGGACTGTATACTTACTATAGCCTGCCACACATTAATCAGGCGCACCTTTTTTTTCGCTCTACACTGCTCGACCTGGATTTTGCTGCCGGCTTTGAAAGCCAGGAAGTAGGTCTGTTCAGTAAAGAAGAAATTCCCTGGGATGATATTGCCTTCCTCCCGGTTGGTAATACGCTTGAACATTATTTCAATGATATAGCTGACGGCAAGTTTCCGGTTCGGTCTGCAGATATCATTGTTACCGGGACAGGCGAACGTCTGATTCAGCCACATAACTGAGCCTTAAGCATGAAGGAAACAGATAAATCCGTCGCCGGGACCAGCATTGTTCGTATCAGTTCTAGTGGCACAGAAGAAGTAGACGATTCAATTGCGGTAGAAGAACCGCTGGAAATCCGGCTGGGTTATACCGATGCTCACAAGGGCAGAATCCATAAAAGTATTTCCATCACCATGCGCACACCAGGCGACGATATCAGCCTGGCTTGCGGTTTTTTATTTTCAGAAAGCATCATCCGCAGCATTGATGAGATCACTTCAATAGACGACAGTGCCGACAATGTGATTCGTATCGAGCTGAAGGAAAATCTGCAATTTGATCTGACTCGCCTGGATCGCCATTTCTACACCACGTCCAGTTGCGGGGTTTGCGGTAAAGCCTCACTTGAAGCACTGAGCACCAGTGGCTATGACGCCTTGCGTGATAATAATTTCACCATCAGTCGAAAAATCCTGACCAAACTCGGATCAAACCTGAGAGAAAAACAACCTTTGTTCTCGCAAACCGGTGGCTGCCATGCCACGGCAACGTTCAATGCCAATGGCAATATCGTCTCTGTGACTGAAGATGTGGGCCGTCACAATGCCATGGACAAATTAATTGGCGGCATGCTGCGTGCCAAAATCTTACCCATGCAGGATATGGGCATCATTGTCAGCGGCAGAGCCAGTTTCGAGTTGATGCAAAAGGCACTGGTAGCCGGTTGTCCCATGCTGGCAGCCGTTGGCGCGCCCTCTTCCCTGGCCGTAGAGCTGGCACAAGAATTTAACATTACTCTCGTTGGGTTTTTGAGTAGCACCGGATGTAATATTTACCACAACTCCGAAGCCATACTATAAGTACTGGAACACTCTACTCGCTTTTACCATGCAATAGTCTCCAAAAAAGACCATAAATAAATAGGTGTTTTTCTACAAGCCTTTATTGTTTAAGATGAGCGCCGACAGACACTTTTGGCACTGTCAAAAGTTCAATTTGATAGCTAGTTGGTGGACAAGAACGCTTCACTTTTCCACCCGCTCAATGCTCCTACCAGGACCGAAGCAATCCATTATTAATACAAACGTAATGAAATCTGGAAGTCTTCAGTTTTCAAACATCTGTTTTACAAAACACGGGGAAAAAAATGGAATACAGGACATTATCTCAGAGAATAAAATCACCCAATAACAACCTGCTCAAGTCTAAATCGACATTCAGATTATCAGCATTGGCAATGGCCACCATTCTCGCCAATCAGACCTTTGCCCAGGACATTGAAGAAATCCAGGTCACAGGTTCACGCATTGTGCGCGAGGGTATGGAATCACCTACGCCAGTTACCCAGTTATCACTGGATGAGCTTAGCAGTTTTGAACCAGGTCAACTGGCAGAAGCATTAAGCCAATTACCACAGTTTTTTAATAACCAGCGGCCCAGCCAGGTAGGCTGGAATTCAGCCGGAGCGAATCTTAATCTGCGTGGCGCAGGCTCCCAACGTTCATTGGTATTGCTGGATGGCCGCCGGGTTCCTGCTGGCAACCGCTGGGGCATTCCAAACATCAGCTCCTTACCAGAAGCTGCCATCCGTACTGTAGAAACAGTGACAGGTGGTGCATCTGCTGCCTATGGTACTGATGCCGTGGCCGGTGTGATCAACTTCAAGCTCGACACAGACTATGTTGGCACCAAGATAAAAGCGCAAACAGGTACCAGTTCACGCTCTGATGGCGATAATCATGAGCTTGGTATCACCTGGGGCTCCGATATTGGTACTGACGGCCACCTTATCGTTTCCATTGATGCCTTTCGGCAAGATGCAATTCGCTCAACTAAAGCCATGGCGGATCGTGACTGGTATCAGCAAAGAGCGCTGATTACCAACCCTGACGCAAATGGTCCAAATCTGATTAGCCGTCCCTATGTAGTTTCCACCCAGGTTTCTACCGGCGGCACCATTAACGCTCCCGGGTCTGCTCTGGATCGATGGGTCTTCGATGGGTCAAGTAGCGGGAATGTTACAGCTGGCCCCCAGAGCTTCAGTGGTGTCGGTCAGTTTAGAGGCGGGTGTAACTGCCAGGCTCTGACTGAATCAACCCGCGACTGGGGTAATGATGCTGACAACCAGATTGCCAATCGCAATGAAAGGGACAACATTTTTGCCTTCTACGACCATGACCTGACTGAAAACCTGAATGTGTATGTCCAGGGTATCTATGGAGCCACCGAAGTAGAAAGCCCCTGGTTCTCAACGCCTTTCCTGTCGGGGCCATGGACTATCAACGTATTCTCCGGCAACCCGTTTTTGCCAGCGAATGTGCAACAGATCATGGACGATGAAGGTCTCGCCTCCATTAATATGGCCATGATCGGTGATAACCAGGCAAACAATCCCCTGGGGCAATACACCATTATGCAGGACGACGTTTCAAAGTCCGGGACAGTGGGCTTTAACCTGAAACTCGCCGATGCAGGCTTCTTTACCGACTGGGACGTCAGTGGTTATTACCAGTACGGCCGGGTTGACCAGCATCAGCATTTCTTCAATGGCCCGGATCTGGCTTACCTGTTTCCGGCCATGGATGCGGTCGTTGGACCGGATGGCCAGCCGGCTTGTTATGCGGCTTTGGTTAATCCCACGGACTTCGGTAGTTGCGAACCAATCAACCTCTTAGGTGGCGTGCAAAGTGCGGCATCAACACCCGCAGGTATTGATTACGTTATGGACAGGGAAAAGGTGATAGAGAGTCTTTACGAGCAAACCTTTGCTGAAATTACTCTTGCCGGACAGCTTCACGAAGGCTTTGGTGCAGGCGCCATAGAGGCATTTTTTGGTGCGTCTCACCGTGAGGATGATGTTCTTCAACGCGCCCCCGAACTGGAAGACGAATTTGTTTTCCTCGGCGGCCAGAACACGGGTTACCGCGGTCTGGTGCCAGAGAATTTCCCCGATGGCATGGCTGGTATCAGAGCAGGTAGTGTACCGCCGGGATTCATCGGTGCCGGAAACCTGTCGCGCATCCTCTTTACTGGATCCATTCAAACACCCACCACGATACTGGACGGTAATTTCACAGTCGATGAGGTTTTTGGAGAGGTCAATGTTCCTCTAATCGCCGACGCATCTCTGGTACAACAGCTTGATGCCAGCCTCTCCTACCGCTATGCGGATTACTCTGGATCAGGCGGCATAGAATCCTGGAAAGTGGGCCTGAGCTGGGAAGTCAATGATGAACTGCGTCTGCGGGCAACTAAATCCCGCGACGTCAGAGCGGCTTCCATGCGCGAAAGGTTTGATGAAACCGCTGGTGGTGCTGCAGTAACTGACCCCTTCAACGGCAACTCATTTATCTTCACGGCCAGCCGTAGCGCAGGTAACCCCTTCGTTGATCCGGAAGAAGCAGATACCCTCACCTTCGGGGCTGTTTATCAGCCAAGCTGGCTGGAAGGTTTTTCTGTGTCCGGTGACTGGTACAGCATCACCATCGATGGCGCACTGGCACAACCAGGCTTCCAGGATGTTGTTGACGGCTGTTTCGACGGTGCGCAGATTTTATGTGACCTGGTTGAACGCAGCCCGGAGACAAGCCAGATTACTCGCATCACCAGAATTTACTTCAACCTTGATGAATTGCGTCTGAAAGGCTTCGACCTTGAGATGCGTTATTCCATGGATGTAAATTTCTTTGGTGGAGATGAGAGTTTGTCATGGCGGCTGATTGCCTCCACTGTGGATGAGAACTCCCAGGTGGTACCCGGGGCACCAAGAGATTATCTGGATCGCCAACAGCCTTCATTGCGTTACCTGACTAACCTGACCTATACCAGAGGTGATTTCAGAGCCTTCCTGAATGGGCGTTACACCGGTGATTATGACCAAAACAGGCGTTTTGTTGAGGGTGTAAATGTTGATGACAACACCATCGAAGACGTTTTCCTCACCGACCTGACTCTGGGTTATAACTTTACCGACAGTGGCGACAGAACTTATAGCGCTTTCCTGACGGTGAATAACCTCTTTGACGAGGCGCCACCACAAACACCAGGAAACGGTGTGGCCTTTTTGGGGGGAACCAACGGAGTCAATGATCTTTATGATGCCATTGGCCGACGTTATGCGATTGGAGTAAACGTAAGCTTTTAATCCCTGATAAGGATTTAAGCCATCAAAGCCCGGTCACAATATTGTGACCGGGCTTTTTTTATGTTTTGCTACTGGTCTCTCGAATCCGGAAATGTGCCATGCCTTATTTATTTATTGTATTTCTGACTTCCTTTCTGCTTATAGAAAATGCGGCGGCTGTCACTTGTACAGACACTGCGGTTTTCACTCCTGCCAATCAGGACACCTGGTCTGGTTGGGGCGCAGGTCATAGCAATACCCGCTTCAATGCTGCCGATAACAATCCCATCGACAGCGGATCGGTTTCCGATTTAAAACTCAAGTGGGCTTTCGGGTTTGAAAACGTGCGTTCAGTAATCGGCAATCCGGCCCTGCAAGGAAACCGGATATTCATTGGTGATGAAAATGGTGCGCTCCATGCGTTGGACCGGGACAGCGGTTGTGAAGACTGGAGCTTCCAGGCTGAGAATGGTGTCAGGACTGCACCCCTTATCGAACAGATCGACGGTCGCTGGATGGTATTTTTCGGTGATCGCAGCGCTAATGTGTATGCCCTGGATGCCATCACGGGCCAGGCTTTATGGCAGGTTGAAGTAGATGACCACCAGGCCGCCATACTTACCGGAGCGCCGCAATATATAAACCTGGAAAACGATCCTGTAGCGCACCGTTTAATTATCCCTGTTTCTTCCGGTGAAGAAGGCATCGCTGCCGTACCCACCTATCCGTGCTGCTCCTTCCAGGGCAGTGTCGTCTCACTCAACGCGCTCACCGGAGAAGTGGTCTGGCTTACACCCACCATCCAGGAACCTGTTCGCACAATGACAGAAAACTCCATGGGCCCTTCTGGCGGAGCTATCTGGAGTGCACCAACTCTGGATCTGGAGCTGAACCAGCTGTACGTGACCACAGGAGATGCCTATAGCGCGCCTGCTGACATCGGGACTGATGCCTTAATCGCCATGGACCTGGCCAATGGCGAGATCCAATGGATCAACCAGGCCTCTGCCGATGACATCTGGACAGTGATCTGTATGACGCCCAACGCCTTTGATGAATGTGGGCCGGATCATGATTTTGGCTCACCTGCCATGCTGGTAACAGCAGGCAACACAGACATCCTGGTTGCCGGTCAGAAAAGCGGCATCGTGCGCGGCTATGATCGTGAAACAGGAACGATACTCTGGGCAACAGCCCTGGTAGATAATCCTACCGAATTCGGTGGCAAGATTGTCTGGGGTGGTGCCAGTGATGCTGACTTCAGTTACTGGGGCCTTAACAATAATGTAGTAGCCGCTGTCAGCCATACTGATGGAACAATTACCTGGATCCGCTCCTTTCCCCCTGTAGCCGGTATGGAAAACCACCCTGGACTGGAAGGCCCGGTAACACTTAGCCATGACGTGTTGTTTTCCGGAAGCTGGGATGGCATGTTGCGCGCCCTGTCAGTACAAACCGGCGCTGTGTTGTGGGAAATCAACACAGCCGTTAATTATGAAACAGTCAATGATGTCCCGGCCAATGGCGGCTCTCTCGGCGCTGTGGGCCAGGTTGTCGAAGATGGGCTACTGCTGGTGACCTCCGGATATGTGGGGGTCAAAAACGGGGCTACTGGCAATGTGTTGCTGGTTTTTGAACTTGCTCCTTAAATGACTCACCGGCACCGGTTCTAATCGCTGTTGAAAAGCGGTATAAATAGCCCCCCAACTTTTCCAGAAATAAATAATTTTCCGGTTTCATAAAAAGAGGATTAATAAAATGAGAAACCTAATCAGGATTTTTTCACTGGCCATGCTGCTACCTGGCTTTCCACTACTGGCGCAGGAGCCTGTGGTTGGTGTTGATGACCCCGAGTCCCTGTTTGTTGATGATGACCCGGTATTACACAGGAACAAGCAGGCAACCCTGCACATCATGCGCGAATTGCTGCAATGCGGCCAATGGAGCCGCGCAGGCGAATGGCTGACTGATGCCTACATTCAGCACAACCCCAATGCCGCTTCAGGCCTCGAAGGGGTGATATTTTTCTTTACCCAGGTTCTGGGTGTACAGCCCAATGAAGATTGCAACGAGCTGACTACCGAAATCGTTGCCGTTATGGCGGATGATGACTACGTCACTGTGCTTTGGCCTCGCACTTATGAGAATCCAAACAGCCCCGGCGAAACCTACAGCACTTCATGGTTTGACACCTGGCGTTTTGTGGATGGCAAAGCAGACGAGCACTGGGATCCTGCCACTATAACTCCAGCGCAATAAGCGCGACAGACAGCATGAAAGAAAAGCCGGCTACTAATTAGTAGTCGGCTTTTTTTGTGGATTATTACTCAAACCGGCACTTGTGATTTCACTTTCAGGCTCCGTGCATGGTTCAACACCTTGCCATAACCCCATAATATTCAAGGTTTAAAGTGCCGTGAATCGGTGCAAAAACTGATTACTCCAGCCACTTTCCTGCTATAATCCGCACCCGCCAAGTAGTGCTGGAATTTTCTTCTATTAGCATAAATCAGCACTTATAAATAACTTTAAGTATATTAAATATCTTACTGATTAATATATATTTTATTTAGCAGGATTCTTTGCACATGCAGCAATTAGCAGGCCCCATCAAATACCAGGAATGGAATCTTGACCTTGCCCGGAAAGCCGCGCAGGAATTTGCCGATCACACCGGCGGCCTTATGAAAGCCCTTCATAAAATCCAGGAAACCTTTGGCTACGTGGATGACAGTGCCATGCTCATGTTGGGCAAGGTATTTAACCTGTCCCGCGCTGAAGTACACGGTGTTACCAGCTTTTACCACGATTTCAAACGCAGCAAACCCGGCACTTACACGGTAAAAGTGTGCCAGGCAGAAGCGTGTCAGGCCATGGGCTCTGACAAACTGACAGAGGAGATCAAAGCCTTGCTGGGTGTCGACTTCCATGAAACCACGGCATCCGGGGATTTTACCCTGGAGCCTGTGTATTGCCTGGGCAACTGTGCCTGTTCACCCAATATCATGGTAGACAAACAAACCTATGGCCGGGTCAGTGTTGACGGCTTCAAGGCCCTGGCAGATTCCCTGGCTGTAGCGGCTAAAGCGGAGGCTGTGTAATGAGTATCAAAATATACATACCCCGCGAAACTACCGCCGACTCACTGGGCGCCGAATTACTGGTGAAGGCAATCAGCACAGAAGCCCAATACCGCAATCAGGACCTTGAGATTGTGCGTAATGGGTCGCGCGGTGCATGCTGGCTGGAGCCTTTACTGGAAGTGGAAACTGAATCAGGGCGCATCGCTTATGGGCCTGTCACTACTGAAGATGTCGCCGATCTCTTTGATGCCGATTTTCTTGCTGGCGGCAAACATCCCAGCTTATTGGGTGACGTCGAAGCCCTGCCCTGGTTTGCCAACCAGGAACGCCTGACCTTTGCCCGTTGTGGCATTATCGAGGCCACCTCTGTCAGCGCTTATGAAAGCCTGGGCGGTTATGTTGGTCTGAACAATGCCCTGGCCACAGACAGTAATGGCATTATTCAGGAAGTCAGTGATTCCGGTCTGCGTGGTCGCGGCGGCGCCGCTTTTCCTACCGGCATCAAGTGGCGCACGGTGGCAGACTGTAAAGCTGATCAGAAGTACATAGTCTGCAATGCAGATGAAGGCGATAGCGGCACTTTCTCCGACCGCATGATTATGGAAGGCGACCCCCTTTCCCTGGTAGAAGGTATGACCATTGCCGGGATTGCTGTTGGTGCTGATAAAGGCTATATCTACCTGCGCTCCGAGTATCCGCTGACGCAGGTCATCCTGGAAGAAGCCATTGCCAATGCCGAAGCGGCCGGTTATCTCGGTGAGAATATTCAGGGTTCAGGCAAGAACTTCACTATTGAAGTATTTATGGGCGCCGGTGCTTATATTTGCGGGGAAGAAACGTCCCTGCTGGAAAGCCTGGAAGGCAAGCGGGGTCAGATTCGCTTCAAGCCACCCCTGCCAGCCATCGAAGGTCTATATGGCAAACCCACTGTTGTGAACAATGTTATTTCCCTGGCATCCGTGCCAGTCATACTTGAAAAAGGCGGCAAGCATTATGCCGAATATGGCCAGGGACGCTCACTGGGTACCATGCCTTTTCAGCTTGGCGGCAATATCAAACAAGGTGGCCTGGTGGAAAAAGCTTTCGGCCTGACCCTGCGCCAATTGATTGAAGATTTTGGTGCAGGCACAGCCACGGGACGCCCCCTTCGCGCCATCCAGGTTGGTGGCCCTCTGGGTGCCTATTTCCCGGATTCCCTGCTGGATACGCCACTGGATTACGAAGAGTTTGCCAAGGCCGGCGGTATGCTGGGTCATGGCGGTGTAGTAGTATTTGACGACAGTGTAGACATGGCCAAACAAGCCCGCTTCTCCATGGAGTTTTGTGCCGTGGAATCCTGTGGCAAATGCACGCCCTGCCGTATTGGTTCAGTTCGCGGCATGGAAGTCATTGACAGAATAGTGGAAGCAGAAACTGCTGAAGCAAGAGCAGCCGAACACATTGTATTGAAAGACCTTTGCGAAACCATGGAGTCTGCATCTCTTTGCGCCATGGGCGGCCTCACCCCTATTCCGGTGTTGAGCGCTGTAAAACATTTTGCCGCTGATTTTGAACAGTAATATTCACACAACTTATATTTAAGACAGGTGCCCCCAATGAGTCTGGAAAAAGAAATCGATTACGGTACGCCTCTTGTTACAGAAACCGAAGAAGTCTCCCTGGTAATTGATGGCCAAAGTATTTCTGCGCCCAAAGGGACCAGTGTCATGCGTGCCGCCCAGATGATGGGCACCACTATTCCAAAGTTATGTGCTACTGACTCACTTGAGCCTTTTGGTTCATGCAGACTTTGCCTGGTTGAGATTGAAGGTCGTCGCGGCACACCTGCTTCCTGTACCACGCCCGTGGAAGAAGGCATGGTCGTGCATACTGAAAATGCCAAGTTGAACAAACTGCGTAAAGGGGTGATGGAATTATATATTTCGGACCACCCCCTGGATTGTCTGACCTGCTCTGCCAATGGCGACTGCGAATTGCAGGACATGGCTGGTGCCGTTGGCCTGCGCGATGTCCGTTACGGTTATGCAGGGGACAATCACCTGGATGCACCAACCGATACCAGCAATCCCTATTTCCAGTTTGAAGCCAGCAAATGCATTGTCTGTTCACGTTGCGTCCGCGCTTGTGAAGAAGTACAGGGGACTTTCGCTCTGACCATCAGCGGCAATGGTTTCAGGTCAAAAGTCAGTGCCGGTGTTGAAGAAAATTTCATGAATTCCGAATGTGTTTCCTGTGGCGCCTGTGTCCAGGCCTGCCCAACGGCCACCTTGATGGAAAAATCCGTACTCGAAATTGGTACACCGGAACACAGTGTGGAAACCACCTGCGCATATTGCGGGGTTGGCTGCACCTTCCGCGCCGAAATGAAAGGCGACCAGGTTGTTCGTATGGTGCCCAGCAAAGGCGGCAAAGCCAATGATGGCCATTCCTGTGTGAAAGGCCGTTTTGCCTTTGGTTATGCCAGCCATAAAGACCGCATACTGAATCCCATGATCAGGGAAAAGACCACTGACCCCTGGCGTGAAGTGAGCTGGGATGAAGCTATTGCCTACACGGCTGAGCAGTTTATGAAAATCCAGAAAGAACATGGACGCAAATCCATTGGTGGTATCACTTCTTCGCGTACCACCAATGAAGAAGTTTATGCCGTTCAGAAAATGATCCGCGCTGCCTTCCGCAATAATAATACCGATACCTGCGCCCGTGTTTGTCACTCCCCGACCGGTTATGGCCTTAAGCAGACTTTCGGTACCTCTGCAGGTACACAGGATTTTCGCAGTGTTGAACATACTGATCTGGTCCTGCTGATCGGCGCCAATCCCACAGACGCCCATCCGGTGTTTGCATCGCGCATGAAAAAACGTTTGCGTGAAGGCGCTGAAATTATTGTTTGCGATCCACGGCGTATTGATCTGGTGGAATCACCCCATGTTAAAGCCAGTATCCATTTGCCCTTGTTACCTGGCTCCAATGTCGCTTTGATCAATGCTCTGGCATATACCATTATCGAGGAAGACCTCGCTGACTGGGACTATGTGAATGAGCGCTGTGACAAGGAAAGCTTTGATAAATGGACTGCATTCATCAAGGATCCTAAAAACGCTCCGGAAGCTGTTGCGCATTTGCTTGGCGGAGATGCCGAGCAAGTCCGGGAAACTGCCCGACGCTATGCCCGGGTTGAGAACGGCTCAATATATTATGGTCTGGGTGTTACCGAGCATTCCCAGGGTTCCACCATGGTCATGGGCATGGCTAATCTGGCGATGCTCACTGGTAACGTTGGCAAAGACGGCGCCGGCATCAACCCTCTGCGTGGCCAGAACAATGTGCAAGGTTCCTGTGATATGGGTTCCTTCCCGCATGAATTTCCCGGTTATCGCCATGTCAGTGAAGACGCTGTAAGAAAACAGTTTTCAGATGCCTGGGGCGTGGAACAGGATCCTGAGCCGGGATACCGCATTCCAAATATGTTTGATGCGGCTATTAAAGGGGATTACAAAGGCATGTTTGTCCAGGGTGAAGACATTGCCCAGTCCGACCCGGACACCCATCATGTGGAAGCCGCGCTGGAAAACCTGGATTGCCTGGTGGTTCAGGATCTGTTCCTGAATGAAACCGCTAAATTTGCCCATGTATTTCTGCCAGGAACATCCTTTCTGGAAAAAGACGGAACCTTTACCAATGCAGAGCGTCGCCTGGGTCGAGTACGACCAGTCATGGCACCTCAATGCGGTAAACATGAATGGGAAGTTGCGATGGAAGTTTCCAATGCCATGGGTTACCCCATGCATTACAACAGCTCCTCCGAAATCATGGATGAAATTGCTGCACTGACGCCAACCTTTACCGGGGTCAGCTTTGAAAGGCTGGATAATGAAGGCTCTATGCAATGGCCCATTAATGATGCCGCACCCAATGGTACCCCCATCATGCATATCGATCAGTTTGTTCGCGGCAAGGGAAATTTTGAAGTGACTGAATTTGTACCAACCGAAGAACGGGTCACAAAAAAATTCCCTCTCATTCTTACTACCGGTCGTATTCTTAGCCAGTACAATGTAGGCGCGCAAACACGACGCACGGAAAACAATCAGTGGTTTCCGGAAGACATTCTGGAAATTCATGCTGAAGATGCTGCAGAAAGAAATATCAAGGATGGTGACCTGATCAAGATCGCCAGCCGCAAAGGCGACACTACCATGCATGCAAAAATTTCTGAGCGCATGCAGCCCGGCGTGGTCTATACCACTTTCCATAACCCGGTTTCCGGCGCCAATGTCATCACCACTGAATTCAGTGACTGGGCTACCAGTTGTCCGGAATACAAGGTGACGGCAGTACAGGTAGGTGTAACGAACTCCATGTCAGAGTGGCAAAAACAGTATCTTGCCTACAATGAGGAACGCCGTAAACTTGCGGAAGTATCAGACAAAGAAGTCACACATTAGTTTACGCTGAACTAAAACCCTGATCTTCGGTCGCCGGGTAATAGATTCATCCAAAGCCAACCAGGCTCTGAGCAGGTGGCAGGTTCCAAATGCCACCTGTATTGCCAGTTGCCACCTGATTTGCATCAGGTTTCGCACTAGGTGATAACAGTATCTCGGGTGATTTCCTCAATGGAAAGTGTACCGGCCTGCTTCATGATGATCTCAAGTTCCCGTGTCAGGATATCCAGTACAATTTCCACTCCCTCCTGTCCGAAACTGCCGAGCCCCCAAAGATAAGGTCGCCCGATCCCGACGGCATCCGCTCCTAACGCAAGCGCTTTGAAAATATCGGTACCTCGGCGGAAACCGCTGTCTACAATGACGGGAATGCGGCCATTGACAGCATTGACCACGGCTGGCAAGGATTCGATGGTGCCTCTCCCACTGTCTTCAGCGCGACCACCATGGTTGGAGACAATAATTCCGTCAATACCATGGCTCAAGGCCAGATTGGCATCGGCAGCAGTAACGATGCCTTTAAGCATGACCTTCATATTGGTAGCATCACGAATCCGATCCACCCAGTCCCAGTCTAAAAAAGACCGGTCGGTGAAAGTACGTTCCAGACCCGCGTACATAGGTTTGGCAGGGATTATGCCAGCACCTGGGGCATGACAGACCTGGCAGGCAGGATTGTCATCGCGATGATGGCGCTCATTTGCCTCTCTGTTGCTGATGGGAAGATCCACGGTAATGGCCAGGACCGGACAACCCGCCTGTTCTGCACGCTTGACCATACCCAGAGTCGTATCCCAATTTTCATCCACGTATAACTGATACCAGACCGGCTTACCGCGTGCGGCAATGACCTCTTCCAGGGGTATAGAGGTTACTGTGGAGAGGATCATCTCGGTATCCCTGGTTCGAGCTGCACGAGCAGTGGAAAGTTCACCATCTGGAATAAAAGACTTCTGGTGCCCACAGGGTGCAATTAATATCGGGGTCGGTGAGCGTTGACCAAAAAGTTCAACGGATGTGTCCAGAACACGAGAATTGACCAGTCGCCGGGGGAGGATCTGGATATTCTCAAATGCCTCTCGATTGGCGCGCAGTGTGCCGCCATTATCGGTTCCCATAGCCATGTATGTTTAGTGTCCCGGCGTCATGCTCTGTTTGGCCGCCTCATGGAAATCAAATACGTTAATGGCGTCCTGAGCACGCTCAATCAATTGCGGTGCATAGACGTCAAAAATATCCAAAGCCGGCTGCCCCATCACACGCCCGGCCCCGGCTACCACCGGACTGGCAGCGAGATACCTCAGAAAGGCTCGGCGTGCAGCAAATTGATTTGATTCAGTCATTGGCTTGCCCTTTAATTTTTATTTACAGCTAGTATAAAGGGTTAAATCTACTCTTGAACATCAGCCTGGGAATAATACCTGCAGAGAACCACAGGAGGCTCAGGAAGTCTCGATGTCGGATAACCTGCTAATGTTCGGACTAATTAGTGTAAGCGGAATGAAAGACAAGCACGGTTGCCTTTTAAAAAATCAGGTATGTTTTTTGTGAAAATCACGCTCGAACGCTATCTGGTCGCCTTTACGCTCCCTGCGCTTGGCATCTACTTGCTGGTTGCGCTTATCAATATTGCGGTCACGCAGCTTGGTGGTGCTGACGGTAGGAATGGACATCATGCGTTCGATTGCATTGTCCTGGCAGACAGGACAGGCATCGGGCGTCTGACCAATACGGACTATGGCTTCGAATTGATGCTCGCACTTCAGACATTTGAAATCGTAAATAGGCATAGTTGAATCTTACAACAATTTGTATTGGTGTCTAGTTTTGACGATGTTTAAAAAGGTGCACGAGTATTCCAACAGCTGGTGCACCGCATTCGAAGCACAAAAGATAGCGAGATTTCCCTGTAAACCTTGTTGCCCAGAAAGGGCAGCGCATATTTCGGATTATTTTCGGAATTGTTCCCATTCTTCAGAATAATTCAGGTTTTTGAAAACCTGCTTCGGGAGTGTAGTTGTGCTTAAAGGCTTTTCAGAAAACAGGGAGAGTAAGGCTCGCATGGAACGCTTGCCGCCTAAAGTTTTATCCTCAGCAAACAAGTAATCAAGATGGGCTTTTAGTTTTTCGCTGAGCCTGAACACGCAGGGAAAGATTTCATTTTCGTAGTGACAGGCCTCTGATTTATCGAGTGAATCCAGTAGTCGCGTCAAGGTCTTGCTGTCCAGCTGCGGCATATCAACGGGAATAACCAGCAAGGGTGAGCCATCCAACGCATCTTCCATGTCCAGAGTATGCATTACTGCATGCAGCCCACCCAGTGGGCCGCAATCTGGAAGCAGGTCGGGAATGCAGTCGTAACCTGAGACATCACCACTGATAAGCACCCTGCCTGCGCCAGTTTGCCTGAGCAGGTCCAGCGAACGATCCAGTAGCGTGCGACCTTCTATTTCCAGCCTGCTTTTATCCTGCCCCATGCGGCTGGATTTACCACCGGCCAGCAGCAAAGCATGGTGCATTAACTCGATGTTTCCTGGAATATACGCACATCACGTTGTGGAAAGGGTATTTCGATATTGTTATCAGCCAGGGCTTTGAAAACAGCTTGATTGGCCTGATATTTCGTATCAAATAGTGACTCTGTTTGCACCCAGTAACGCATGCCGATATCAATACTGCTGTCACCAAAATTTTCTATACCCACTTGCGGGGCTTTACCTGATTCAACGCCTTTCGTATTGACTTTGGCTTGCCTGATCACGCTAACAGCCTGTTCGGGATCAGAGTCATAGGCTATGCCAACAACTGTCTCGACGATACTGCTGGCATTCGAATTATGAATAATCTCACCCACAATATGCTTGTTAGGTATGGTAATTTTTACGCCATCCTCATTACTGAGCACTGTATAAGCAAGCTTTACCTCTTTTACTACGCCATTAACGCCCAGCACGGTAATGGTGTCACCCACTACAAAAGGCCTGGCAACAATAATGCTGATTCCTGCCCCGTAATTTGAAAGCAGTCCCTGCAATGCCAAACCAGCACCAAGAGATAAGGCGCCTATTGCAGCAACAAAAGGTGTAACACTAATACCCAGTTTACCCAGGGCGATGATAGCCGCCATGCCGATAATGAGAACTCTGATGAAACTGGCTGCGAAATGACTAAGCGTGACATCCAGGTTTTTCTTCACCATCAGGTTTTCAATGAGTGAAGACACTCTTTTTGCCACGTAGGAACCCAACAACATAATGATGATGGCGCCTACTATCTGGAAGCTGTAACTAACCAGATAATTAGTTATCAGGGTATACACTTCCTGGACTTGTTCTATTTCTTCTTCCATTATTTTATTCTCTGCTCAATATTTTCAATTATTGGTTAGTCATCGTTCTTTGCTTCGCTTGCCGGATGACGGTCCTGCGGACCTCTTCCGAGCAATCCCTAAATTCTGAATCCTACCTCTTGTATCCTGCATCCTGCATCCTGCATCCTGCATCCTGTCTCTTGCTCCTTGATTCGTCGGCAAACGCTACGCTATGCCGACCTACATCAGATCCCTTTCCTCTTTCCTCTTTCCTCTTGCCTCTTGTACCTATATTTAATCTCTCACTTCTTCCTGCCCATCGGCATAACGGGCAAATCTGCCTCGATCACCATGCACCTGGTCGTTTCTTTCCCAGGGCCAGCCACCAAACTGGTCGCGTTGATAATCAGTAAAGGCTTGCTGCAATTCTTCACGGGTGTTCATAACGAAGGGCCCATAGTGAGCAACAGGTTCAGCGATGGGCCTTCCTTGTAAAAGCAGAAGTTTAGCTGCGGAGCCATTTACGGCAAGCGTTAATGCCTCGTCAGATTTCAGCTTCATGCCGTGACTCACAGGAATGTCCTGATCACCTGCAACAATGCTTTCTCCCTCATAAAAATACAACATGCGGCTTAAGCCGGCTGATGCCGCTGGCAAAGTCCAGGTAGCACCCTCTTCCAGCTCCACAAGCCAGATGGCCACTTCGCTTTCCGGCTTTGCTGCCCAGGAGTCTGGTGGCGGTGTCGGTGCAGCAGTGCCTTCAAAATAGCCTGCCACAATTTCGATACTGATATTTTTACCATTCGCGTCTGTAGATCTTTGCACCGGCATGTCTTCATGCCAGAACATGGTGAAATGCGGCTCCACCATCTTGCTTGCTGCTGGTAAATTGAGCCAGATCTGAAACAACAACAGGGAATTGCCCTCACTTTTGTTGAGTAAAGGAAACATTTCGCTATGTTGCAGGCCCTTGCCCGCAGTCATCCATTGCACGTCTCCATCCCCATACCGACCGGCTGCTCCAAGCGAGTCAGCATGATCAACCAGTCCCTTTTGTACGATGGTTATGGTTTCAAAACCACGGTGGGGATGTCCCGGAAAACCCGGCACTTTGTCGCCGTGATACATGCGCCAGCCGTCACGCTTTTCAAAATCCTGGCCGATATTTCTGCCTGCCAGAGATGCATCCGGACCAAAGCTTTCATTACCACGGGGAAAATCATCCTGATGAAAGGCGCAAAATAAAAATGGATCTGACGTTTGCCAGTGAAAATCCAGAGCTTGAATGTCAAGTATTGCCTGACTCATAGTGATTTTACTTGTTTATTATTTCAGCTAACCAAAGCAAGAAAAGGAACCAGTGAGATATAAATTAACCCGGCTATCATGACAAGGTAGGCGACATACCTGACCGGATTCTCCTTCGCGATATCCAGGAAGGTTCTTGCTTTCCCTTCCTGCTTTTGTGCTTCGTATTCTGCGCGTATGCGCAGGAAGCGTTCAGTTTCATGTTGTTTCAGTAAAGCTTTCGCCTGGGAGAGTTGAGTATCATCCTGCAACCACAAAGCCGGCATTGATATGCCCCAGTTACCCGCACTGGTTTCATAGACTTCTATATCATTTTCTTCCATGATCGCATAGATTTCGTCCAGTTCATCCGGCGGTACATTTCTGAGTTTTACTAACTGGGTGGCCATATTACCAACAGGTTCTTTCTTGCTGAAGCAAATACGATTCTACCCCAGCAAGTAACAGATTAATAAGCTCCATGGGCATTCATCCTGTTATTATCCGCTTCTGAAATTAAATGCTATCCATACATTAACCACTTTTTCCCATGCAACCCCGTATTAAATTCATTGTATTGACACCCCTTGTTTTCAGCAGCTCTGCACAAAGTCAGGATGACGATCGCTGGTCCTTCAATTTTTTTCTCGAAAACGATCTGTTTGCCAATACTGATCTGAATTACACCAATGGCATCAGGTTTTCTTCTGTTTCCCCGGAGCTGGACAGTTTCCAGGACCCAGAGGGACAGAAGTACCCCTGGGTGGAAAAGCTCAATAATCTGCTTGAATTTGTTCATCCTGAGCCCCTGAACCCGGCCTCTGATCCTGTCAAAAAAAATATGGTGGTCAGCTTTGGCCAGCTCATGTTCACACCCACAGACAGATTTCGTACCACTGTAGATCCGGCTGACAGGCCTTATGCCGGTTATCTGTACCTGGGCCTTGGCTATCATGCCCGAACATCAAACATCCTTCATTCCACCGAGTTTAATTTTGGTGTTGTCGGCCCCGCCGCCCTGGCCAGGCAAAGCCAGAACCTGGTGCACAGAATCGGTGGCATAGATCTGTTTCAAGGCTGGCAGAACCAGTTAAAAAATGAAATGGCTTTTCAACTGGTGTTTGAGCGCAAACATAAAAACGGCATCATCCAGACACCATTCTTTCGTGACTCACAAGGTGATGGTGGCCTGCAAATGGAGGTTATCAGTCATTGGGGGGAAGCCTTGGCAATGTTGCCAGTTATCTGAACACCGGCGCCGAATTCAGGCTCGGCTGGCAATTACCTGAAGATTTTGGCACTTCTACCCTGCGCCCCGGCGGGGATAACAATACGCCTGGTACCCTGATCCACGACACCGGCATCCTCAGAGCGCATGCTTTCATCGCCGCGGACTTCAGAGTGGTAGGGAATAATATCTTTCTTTATGGAAATACCTTTAAAAACAGTCATTCAGTAGAGAGAAAGGACTTTGTAGCCGATATTGCTACTGGCTTGGCCGCTACATGGAGGCGCTTTCGCTTTTCCTATGCCCATATCTACCGGACCAGGGAGTTCCGCCAGCAATCCGACTCACAGTTTTTTGGCTCGTTTTCGCTGTCATATCGTCACACATTTTGAAGCTTTTACACGTTTTTCCGGTCCTTGGACTGTCAACAGGGTTGTGCTTTAATTTGCGGTCCTGTTGCCACTAATACTTCACTCAAAACCTGTAAGGAGAGAAGGATGCCATCTCTATTAAATGCGCTAGTCAGACGTCTTAATATCCAGTTTGTCGCCATACTACTGTTGGCGCTTTCCGCCTGTAGTGAGGCTCCCGCACCAGCTGCTGTTTCTGAAGCTGCCGTTACAGATTCAGCCTCATCGGGATATACCCTTATTGAAGAAGTAGGCGCTGGCAGCAGTGAGATTGTCATCCCTTACAGCAAGTATGAACTTGATAATGGTTTGACAGTGATCCTGCATGAAGACATGTCCGATCCACTGGTACATGTAGATGTGACCTACCACGTAGGTTCAGCCAGAGAAGAAATGCTGCGTTCAGGCTTTGCCCACTTTTTCGAGCACATGATGTTCCAGGGCTCTGAGCATGTTGCTGATGAGCAACACATCGGCATTGTTACCGAATCCGGTGGCACCATGAATGGCACCACTTCCTTTGACCGCACCAACTATTTCGAAACTGTACCCAGCAACCAGCTTGAAACCATGCTGTGGCTGGAATCAGATCGTATGGGTTATTTCCTGGATGCAGTAACCGAAGAAAAATTCGAAGTACAACGGGATACCGTCAAAAATGAACGTGGACAAAATTACGAAAACTCGCCCTACGGGCTGTGGTCAGAAAAAGTATTTACCGCCATGTTCCCACCTGATCACCCCTATGCCTGGATGCCCATTGGTTTCATTGAAGACCTTGATGCTGCCACCCTTGATGATCTGAAAAGTTTTTTCCTGCGCTGGTACGGGCCCAATAATGCCACCCTGACTATTGGCGGCTACCTGGACAAGACCGAAGCTATGGACCTGGTGGTGAAATACTTTGGTGAAATTCCCCGCGGCCCCGAGGTGGAAAATGCAGAGAAAAGACCTGCGGTTCTGGAAGAAGATCGCTATATCTCATACGTTGACAGGAATATCCGCTTCCCCGGCCTGTTTATCAGCTACCCCACTGTGCCCATGGATCACCCGGACCGGGTCGCTCTGGAAGCCATGAATGAAATTATTACTGTGGGACGTAAATCCTTTTTCTACAAAGAATTCATCCTGACCCAAAAAGCCATCCAGGCCAGCGGCTTTAACTACCTGCAGGAACTGGCCGGGCTTATGACTTTTCTTGTACTACCCTTCCCGGGCACGCCACTGGCCGATTTTGAATTGGAAATGCGGGAAATCCTGGATAATTTCAGTGAGGATGATATTACTGATGACGTAATCCAGATTTACAAATCAACCAATGAAGCTGGTTTGATTAACTCATTGGCCAGCGTCAGTGGCAAGGTCCGCCAGTTAGCCTCCAATGAGACTTTTCTTGATGATCCTAACCAGATTCAAAAAGACCTTGATGCTATTCGCGCCTTGACCAAAGAAGATGTATTGCGTGTCTACAATACCTATATCAAGGACAAACCCGCCATCTATCTCAGTGTAGTACCCGAAGGCGGAGAAGACATTGTTGCCCGGCCCGATAATTTTGAAATTCCAGCACGACCAAGCCGCATAGAAGGCGAAGCCGAAAATCTCGAAGTGCGCGATGCACCGGAATCTTTTGATCGTTCCATCAGGCCGACACCTCCACCTAACCCCCTGATTACCATGCCTGATTACTGGCGCCAGGATCTGGATAACGGCATACAGGTAATTGGTACTGCAAACGCTGAAGTTCCACTGGTGAGCTTGCGCCTGGAGTTCGAAGGCGGACATTTACTTGAGACACCTGATAAATATGGTGTAGCCAGCCTGACTGGCCAGATGATGAATGAAGCCACTGAAAATTTCAGCGCAGAAGAATTTGAAAATGAACTGGATAAACTGGGCAGCAACATTGGCGTCGGTTCAGGTGGAAGCAGCTTCTCCATTTCCATGCGCTCACTGCTGCGCAATCTGGACGCAACCCTGGCGTTGCTGGAAGAACGATTGTTTCGCTCTAAATTTACGCAGGAAGATCTTGACCGCCTGCGCCAGCAACAAATTGAAAATATCGAGGCAAGCAAGGAAGAGCCTTCCGGTATTGCCGGTATGGTCTACCCGAAACTGATCTACGGTGAAGATCATGCCTATGCCGTCTCAGGTGCAGGCACGATACCCACTTTGCAGAGCATTACTCTTGAAGATATTGAAGCCTTTGCCCGACAAAATTTGGTAAGTGGCGCGCTAAAGGTTTCAATTGTTGGCGAGCTGTCCCAGGAAGAAGTCATCGCCAAACTGGACTTTCTACAGGACCTGCCGAATGAAAGTCTCACTTTGCGTGAGCAACCAACCTCTTCCAATGTCAATGAAACCACCTTGTACCTGGTCGACAAACCGGGGGCCGCGCAGTCTGAAATTCGTATCGGCTATATTACCGACATGACCTATGATGCCACTGGTGAATATTGGGAGCGCTCCCTGATGAATTATATTCTGGGCGGCGCCTTCAATAGTCGTATTAACCTTAATTTACGTGAAGACAAGGGCTACACTTATGGAGCGCGTAGTGGCTTCAGTGGCAGCAAACTGCCAGGGCCATTCACCGCTTCAGCCAGCGTGCGCACAGACACCACGGCTGATTCCATTGTGCAGTTCATGAATGAAATCAGCAATTACCGTGAGAATGGTATTACTCCCGAGGAATTGCAATTTACCAAGGATGCCATTGGTCAGAGTGAAGCCAGGGATTATGAAACGCCTGGGCAGAAAGCCGGCTTACTTGACCAGATCATCACCTATGATCTGGAAAGTGATTTTGTCAGACAGCAGCAGGCAGTTATCTCTGCAATGACTGAAGAACGCATTCTTGAATTGGCTCAGGAACACTTACCCATAGAACAGATGAAAATTCTGGTGGTCGGGGATAAAGAAGTGATCGCTGAATCATTAGCTGAATTAGGCTATCCCATCGTAGAACTTGATGAGGAAGGCAATCCCCTCAACTAACTACGCATCAATGCATGATCAACACATAAAAGGCCGGTATATCCGGCCTTTTTTATTGCCCTCCCCTTCAGGCTTCACTGTGTTGCAGGTTGCCCGGACATGGACAATACTATTAGTGATGTTTATTCTCCTGTGTCCTTTAGCAACGACACCTTTACCCTTGGTATTGAAGTTTATTTGCAGGGACAAAGTGTATCGCAACAGGGTTCAGAAGAAGGCCAGATTAAAGCAATAAGGCATCTGAAAACATGATTTTCATGGAGGGAAACTGCTATCAGTAACATCATCGTCTTGACAGGACCTGAATCCTGCGGCAAAACCACCCTTGCCAGCAAACTTGTTGAAACACTTCAGGTGCCACTGGTCCCTGAAGTATCACGAGATTACCTGAACCAGAAAATCTCCAGGGACAGCTATTTCCATTACAGCGAACCCGACCTGTTGGAGATCGCCAGCCAACAACATAGTACAGAGCAACATGCCCTGGAGAAACTACCTCCACTACTCATTTGTGACACGGACCTGTTAACGCTCATAATCTGGAGTGAAGTTCGCTTCGGTCATTGTCATGCCTGGATACAGAACACTTTCGAAACAACCATGCACGATCCTGACCGGCACTATTTTCTTTGCGATTATCACGTCCCCTGGCAACCCGACCCCCTGAGAGAAAGCCCGGACAGCCGCGCCGAACTCTACGCCCTTTACCAACAAAAACTGGAGCATTACGGTATACCCTTCACGGTTATCGGTGGGACGGTCGAAGAAAGAATGAAACTTTCGATGGAGTTTATTGGCGAGAAAATCGGAGCACACTAGGCAAAAAAGTCACAAGTTACAAGTCACAAGGGACGACACGTTAACCTATAATTCTTTATCAGGATCGGGTTTATGCCAATATCCAAATAAAGAACAAGCAAATAGTGCTTACTATTCAATTAATTTAGTTAAAACACCTTTTGTCGCCTATCTTGGAAAAATTGATTAGCTCAACGAGTCTTACCTTGTGACTTGTAACTTGCAACTTGCAACTTGTAACTTGTGACTGTTAAAGTATCGCCTTTCCTAGGGGGTGGCTTCGGCCTGAGATCAAACCCTTTGAACCTGACCCGGTTAATACTGGCGGAGGAATAGGTAATTGAAACCCTGTTGCGGTTTCCTGTTTGAACCTTTCACTTTCGCTTCACTCTTTCCGGGTCTTGATGTAAACGAACCGGAGAATTCATGTTTCACCGCCTGTTAGTTTTTCTGGCACTTGCCTGTCTGACTGCTACCCTTTCAGCACAGCCAGCCCTTCTGGAAATTGTTGTTACCGCTGACTACCGACAAGCTGCATTGGAAGAAATCCCTGCCAGCATCACGGTAATAGATGCTGCCACTTTTGCGAAAAAAAATGCCCAGCATCTGGAAGATATCCTGCTCAATGCACCCAATGTCAATTTCTCATCCGGCGCCTCACGAGCTCGCTTTATCCAGATTCGGGGTATTGGTGAAAGAGGTCAGTTTTCTGAGCCTTTGAATTCATCGGTAGGCATGATGATTGACGGTGTTGATTTTTCCGGCATCGGTAACGCCGCCATGCTGTATGACATTGAACAGGTTGAAATCCTGATGGGGCCCCAGGGAACCCGTTATGGTTCCAACGCACTTGCCGGACTGATTAATTTGCAAAGCAAAGCTCCGACTCCTGAACAAGAGTATGGCCTCCAGTTGCAGACAGGTAACTTCAATACCCATGGCCTTGCAGGTTTTATTTCCGGGCCGGCCACTGATGACTTGTTTTACCGGGTCTCATTCCAGCAACTGAAAAGTGATGGCTTCAGTAACAACTTTATTCTGGATCGTCCCACCAATCAGCGTGATGAAACCTCGCTGCGGGCCAAATTCCGCTGGCATATGACTGACACCGAACAACTGGACTTCAGTACCGCCATGATCGATCTGGATAATGGCTATGATGCCTTCTCCCTGGGCAACATCCGCGACACCCTCTCCGACACACCCGGTTTTGACCGTCAGAATTCCAAACTGGCCAGCCTTAAATTACACTCAACGCGTTTTGAGCATTTTACTGTCGAATTACTTGGCGGCTTTGCTCAGTCTGGTATTGATTACGCCTACGACGAGGATTGGGTCTATACGGGCTTTCACCCCTTTGAATATTCCTCTACTGACAAGTACTTCAGAGACAGAGAAACCTCCAGTGGCGAACTTCGCTTAATATCAGACGACGGCAGCGCCCTCTTTGGCGGTCGTACTGATTGGGTTGCCGGTATGTACTCCCTGCACCAGGATGTGGACCTGAATCGAAACTACACTTTTCTTAATGATATTTTTTCCAGTCGTTTCATTATTGATCGTTTCGCGGTTTATGCCGAAACAAACACTGCACTTGGTGATCGCTGGAGTCTCGACTTTGGCCTGAGAAGTGAGCGTTTCAGCGCAGACTATTCAGACAACAACGGCTTACGCTTTTCTCCTGAAGATGATCTCTTTGGCGGCAAACTCAACCTGAATTACTTTCTGGACTCTGGTGGCTTGCTGTACGCCAGCCTCTCCCGTGGTTACAAAAGTGGCGGTTTCAATACTGATGGCAGCCTGGATGCTGATTTACGTGAATTTGATGCCGAAACACTCTGGAATCTTGAGGTCGGTTTCAAGGGGCAGTTTCTGGAAGACACATTTAATCTGCAGTTAGCCCTGTTCTCCATGGCACGCAAGGAGGTACAAATCAGTAGTTCCACAGTGCGCTCACGACTGGATGGCAGTTCTGAATTCATCGATTTTATTGGCAATGCCGCGGCAGGTAACAATCGCGGACTTGAGGCCAATGCCCAATGGCAGGCAACAGAAAAGCTGAGACTATATGCTGCTCTGGGAATACTCGACTCGAAATACGAAGATTTTATCAATTCTGCAGGAATCAACCTGGATGGACGTGAACAGGCCCACGCACCTGGTTACCAGTACACACTTGGAGCGGGGGTTAATGTGACTAATCGCTTATCCCTGGATATCAACATCCAGGGACGTGATGCCTTTTACTTTTCCGACAGTCATGCAGTCCGGTCAGACTCCTACTCCCTGCTCAATACCAGCCTGCAATACACACAGGATAAACTGGCACTGACCTTTTGGGGTAGAAACCTCAGTGATGAAGATTATTATGTCCGCGGATTTTATTTTGGCAATGATCCACGCGATAACTATACAGCTAAAGGCTATACCCAGCTTGGTGAGCCACGTGTGTATGGCTTGACCCTGGACCTGTCTTTCTAAGCCTTTGAAAGCCGACTGACGCTCCTAGTGCCAGGCTCCGAGGATCAGCCCCATCAGGGTAAACACGACACTCCCGTAAGCACCATTGATGAGCATGTACTGTAAGGGTTTCTGTTCGAACAGCGCATTAACAGCCAACGCCGACCTACAAAATTTACACAAGGATGTAGGTCGGAAATTGCGCAGCAATCTCTGACGAAAAGAAACATAAATCCGGACTGGAGAATAAAGGTGTGGAGGAATTGCAAAGGCTTTAACGTCGGAGATGGCCCGGCGGCCAAAGCCGACCTGCAAAATAATTAAAGTGGCAAGCCGGAAATTGTATAACAATCTCCGACTCAGTTTAAAGTACTTTGGCGATACTCTCTGCCAGGTAATCAATGTTGCTGTTATTAATGCCGGCAACATTGATGCGGGAAGAACCAACCAGATAAATACTGTAATCCTTGATCAGGCTTTCGACCTGTTCCCTGGACAGACCAAGGAAAGAAAACAGTCCTTTTTCATTCTGGATAAATGAGAAATCCTTCTCCACACCAATCTCGGTTAATTTGGCCACCAGCATGCGACGCAGACCGTTAATGCGGTCGCGCATTTCGGTCAGTTCATCATTCCACTCTTTGGTTAATTCCTCATCACCAAGAATAGCGGCCACCAGAAAGGCACCATGAGCTGGCGGGACCGAATACATTTGCCGCGCCGTTGACACAACCTGGGTTCCTACAGCTGCACAGGTTTCACTGTTTTCAGCGATGATGGTGACAGAGCCAACCCGGTCGCGATACAGGCCAAAATTTTTGGAATAGGAGCTGCATATAATCAACTCCGGGAGTTTTTCCGCCATCAGACGCATCCCGTAGGCATCTTCATCAAGACCATCGCCAAGTCCCTGGTAGGCCACATCTATAAACGGGGTAAAACCCTGTGCCAAAGCCATATCAGTCATTATTTGCCATTGTGCATGGCTAAGGTCTGCTCCACATGGGTTGTGACAGCAGCCGTGCAAGAGCACCAGGTCGCCTTTCTTCGCAGTAGCAAGAGACGAGGTCATGGCATCAAAATCCAGGCTATGGCTGGCATAGTCATAGTAAGGGTATTGTTCCAGCTGCAATCCTGACGATGACAACAGAGGTACATGGTTGGCCCAGGTCGGGTTGCTCACATAAATTTTACTGCCTGGTGCATTGTTGTTAATAAATTCAGCTGCCAGACGTAAGGATCCAGAACCTCCAGGTGCCAGCACACAACTCACCCTACCCTCACGCAAGACAGGATGGGCATTACCCAGGAGTAGTTCACGGGTGTGAGAGATATAGGACTCAGGCCCGGCTTGTGCTATATAAGCCTTGGAATCTTCTTCCCCACATTTTTTGAACTCAGCCTTTTTCACTGCCGTCATTACCGGGCAGTTACCACTTTCGTCCTTGTATACACCAACCCCCAGATCTACCTTATTGGGATTAGTGTCCTTTTTGTAAGCCGCAGAAAGACCAAGAATAGGGTCAGGTGGTAGCGCTTCTATTGCTTCAAACATAGAGATATCCGTGAACAACTCAGAGAGTGGATGAAAAAAACGCGCGAATTATATCAGGATGTTTTGACACTCGCGTCTATTTTTATGGGTTTTTCTTGTTAAAGCGCGCTGAATTTCTGTAGTTCCTGGTAAATCACCGAGGCTATTTCAGTATAACCCTGCGCATTCGGATGTACTGTGTCTGATTTCAGAGAAGGTTTGGATAGCACATCTGCAATCACTTCCGGAATAAAGGCAACACCGGTGTCCCCGGCAATAGTCTCATACAATTCCTCACTACTGAGGAAAATACCCGGTGCCGGTACCCCCAACATCAACACAGTGATACCCCTGCCCCGGGCCAGTGCAATCATTTCCCTGAGGTTACTTTCAAGCTGACTTACCGGTCGTTTGCGCAACAGGTCATTACCGCCATGACAAAGAATCAACAACTCAGGATTGTGTTGATCCAGCAGGCTGGCCAGGCGCGCCAGCCCCTCTCTGCTTTCTTCCCCTGAAATGCCCGCGTTAATTACCGTACGGTTACTTAACCGGGATAATTGGGCAGGATAGCTTTCCTCTGCTCCTTCTCCGTTGCCAGCAGTGAGACTGTCGCCAAAGGCCAATATGGTGGCATTGGAAGCAAGTGGAGCCAGTGTGGCATCACTCCCACACCCTGTTATACAAACTACAAGCAGCAGCCCAAGAATTCGTGAATAGTCATTTTTAGTGATCATGAACAAGCAAACCCTTCGCTTCTTTGTAGGTTAATGTCTTGATGCCGGACATATCCATGGAAATAGAAAGTGATTTTCCCAAAATAAAGGCCAGTATTCTGCCATAGTGGCTCAAGGATTCCTCATAGACGGGCAACACATCTTCAATGGTGTCCGCATTTTCCAGGGCCTGCTGCAGCTTTTCCTGCTCGCTGGCAATGTGATCCATGAAGGCCTTGTCATGTTCCATGGCTGGATCCAGGGAAAGTGTCCAGGTTCTGTCTTCATGCAGAATACATGAGCCTATATAACGGCCCCGGCAGGGTTTGCTGACCCACTCATGGGGACCCACCAGTAATAACCTGAATTTTCCTTCTGTCTGGTAGAGGAAATAGCTTTTATTAGGCACCGGGTTAAAGCGAAACTCACTTTGCAGCACAAACATGGAGGTAAACAATTCCATCTGCACCTGGTCAATCTGCTTGGGCGGCAACAGCCTGTCCAGCCGATGCCGGTCCAGCCCCTGCATCAGCGGTATCAGGCCTTTTCCTTGGGGGTTGGGGTTTATGGGCATGGGTAAATTATAACGGAAATGTGGAAGAGATTCGTATTTCAGTATTTTGTTTTGGCAGTAACGAGTGGCGAGTGACTAGTGACGAGTAGTAATCCATCAGACTCTGGCCACTTTTTACTCGCCACTCGTCACTCGTCACTTGTATCTTGTATCTTGTATCTTGTACCCTTGATCTTGTACCTTGTGACTTACCTTCTGTATCATCCCCCCTATCCATTCAAGGCATAATAGAGAATTCAATGGAACCAGCTTTTTTATTTCAAACGATAATTATCCCTTTTGGCTTGTTCATGATCATGATGGGGCTGGGGCTAACGCTCTCCATCGACGATATCCTGCGCGTTGTGATCATGCCAAAGGCAGTACTTATAGGCCTCTTCGGTCAGTTGCTACTGCTTCCGGCTATCGCTTTCCTGTTGGCTTTTATTTTGAATCCGGCACCTGTTATTGCTATCGGCTTGATTCTGCTGGCGGCCTGTCCGGGTGGGATCACCTCCAACGCCTACGTTTTTGCGAGCCGGGGGGATATAGCATTGTCAGTCACCCTGACCACCATCGCCAGTATGTTTACAGTATTTACCATGCCACTGTTGGCTTGGATGGCCCTGACTACTTTTGCCGAGGGCAGTGAAATAGTAAACGTCCCTATCGCCAACATGATGCGCAATCTTGCCCAGCTTACTATCCTGCCCATCATCATCGGCATGGTAATAAGAAAATACAAACCGGATTTTGCCAATCGCATGGTGGAACCGGTACGCAAGATGGCCATCGGTATACTTATCATGGTGATCGTCGCCAACACCTGGTTCAGCATCGACACCCTGAAACAATATATCTTCCAGGCGGGTATTGCTGCCCTGATACTTAATATTTCCTGCATGACCATGGGCTATGGACTAGCCAGGTTTTTCAAACTCAACACAGATCAAACCATTTCAATTACCTACGAAGTGGGCCTGCAGAACTTGTCTCTGGCACTGGTCCTGGCAAATACCTTACTGGGTGTTCCCGCTTACGCCGCGGTCACCCTGATATACGGTTTCTTCATGAAATTCACAGCACTGAGTTTTATGGCGTATGCCAGGAAATTGAAAGGAATGGATAATACTGCAGGGGAAGTGGCTTCGGCATAGAAGTTACTAGTGACGAGTGACGAGTGGCGAGAAGTTAAAATCTGAATTCTCGCCACTCGTCACTCGCTACTTATAACGCCTGATTCATTTTATTAACTTTCTCTTTCAACTCTTCTTTATAAGCAGAAAGATTAGCTGCAACGTCTGCGTCAAAAGCCCCGATTATTTCCGCCGCCAATATTCCTGCATTTTTGCCGCCATCAAGAGTGACAGTTGCGACTGGTACGCCGTTTGGCATTTGCAGGATGGAAAGAATCGAATCCCAGCCGTCAATGGAATTTGAAGATTTTATCGGCACACCGATAACAGGTAATGTTGTCAGAGACGCAACCATACCTGGTAGATGCGCAGCGCCACCAGCACCGGCTATGATTACTCGCAAGCCACGCTCTGCTGCAGTTTTGGCATAGTCCACCATCGCTTCAGGTGTGCGGTGAGCTGAAACGACAGATATCTCCGCTACGATGCCAAATTCAGCCAATATATCGGCTGCCTGTTGCATAATTCCCAGGTCCGAATTACTGCCCATGATGACACCTACTGTATAAGGGCCCTTTGCTGTGCTCATGTAATCACCTTTATTGCGTTTTTAACCTGCTCTACTTTGGCTTTCAGGGCTTTCATATCATCATCCACAATGGTGATATGCCCCATTTTTCTGTGAGGGCGCGTTTCCTGCTTACCGTACAGGAAGATGGAAGCGCCCTCTATTTCAAGTAAGGTATCAATCCCATCATACCTGGCCAGTCCTGTATATCCCTCTGCACCAAGCAAATTCACCATAGCCGATGGCTTGGAGATAGACGTTTCGCCTAGTGGCAATCCCAGTATAGCCCTGAGATGTTGTTCGTATTGTGAAGTGACATTGGCGTTAATAGTTTGGTGGCCACTGTTGTGTGGGCGCGGGGCAACTTCATTTACCAGAACTTCACCCTCTTTCGTCACAAACATTTCCACCGCCAGCAAACCAACAATTCCAAAGCTCTCTACGACCTGCCTGGCAATGCGTTCAGCGCTTTGTTCAATTTCATCTGTCACCTCACTGGGTGCAAAAAGATAATCAACCAGATTATGCTCAGGGTGAAACACGCACTCCACGGCAGGAAAGACCGCCACTTCACCCAGAGTATTGCGTGCTGCAATAACAGAAATTTCCCGGTCAAAATCAATCAGCTCTTCAAGTAAGCCAGGTGCATCAAAAGCCTTATCAATATCATCAACAGTATTCAGGCGCTGCACGCCACCACCATCATAGCCGCCAGTGCCCAATTTATTAAATGCGGGTAAAAAATCTGCGTGCTGCTTTATGCTCTCAAGGTCATCTACCAGAACGAAATTAGCTGTAGGAATATTGTGTTGACGGTAAAACTGTTTTTGCTGACGCTTGTCCTTGATGATATTAATGATGGATGGTTGCGGATAAATAGACAGACCTTCCTCTTCCAGCTTTAACAGAGCTTCCACGTTGACGTTTTCAATCTCAATGGTAAGCAGGTCAACACTTTTACCAAAAGCATAGACCGTGTCGAAATCGGTAATATCACCATTGATGAACGTGCTGGCTATTTCGTGACAGGGGGCATGGGCATCCTTATCAAGGATACAGGTATGAATATTGAAATTGGTGCAGGCCTGTATCAACATGCGACCGAGCTGGCCGCCGCCGAGAATGCCTAGTTTGAAGTCCTGGTAAAACGCTTTCATGAGCTGCCTTCTTGGCACTTTTTGTCAGGAAAGCGGCGCATCATACCATCACAGCGCCAGGAAGCAAACCTTTAAAAGCGCTTGATTTTATTGGATATTTTCGCCTAATTCCTGAAGATTCACACGAAACAGGGCGCGTTGCTCATTGCTGAGCAGCAAGGTGTGATCATCATCCCAGATAACACTTTCCACCTGTTCGACCACCTGTGTGTCCAGGGGATAGCGTCTGGCCGATGAAGACAGCCAGGCATCACCGTTTTCGGGACGATTAAAAATCCACAAATCCCTTGTTGAAATCACTGCCAGGCGTTGACCATCTGGCGATAACTCCGCTCCAGTTACATTGAAGACACTTGTGTTCCTGTCGGTTTCCACAAGTATATTGTCCTGTTCTGTAAAATCAGTATCCAGGCGGTAAAGAACTGCACCTCTGCGCTTGTGCTTGGTGATCAGGTAGAGATGGCCATCAGCCTGAAACAAGGCCTCACTGTCATATTGGTTGCGAGAATCTTCTTCTGTTTCAGGATAGCGCAATGGCAAATACTTGAGAGCTGCTGACTGAGTGGAGGCGGTGGGATCGATTTCACTAAGCATGTAAATACCCAATTGCTTACGATTAGAAAAATTATTCCCAATGTCGCCCACATAGAGATAATTTGCATCAGAAGTCATAGCTTCCCAGTCTTTATTCTCTGCGTACAATACCCGAAAGCCCTGCCACTGCTTCTTGCCCTCTTCTTTTACTTCGCCGTAATTAGAAAAGCGGGAAAAAGTTGGAATAATGGTTTTGCCATCGCGGTTAATTGCAAACAGCATTGCTTCATTCCTGCTGTCGTTAATAACCCAGTACGTATCTGGATATTTGCGGCTTTTTACCATTCCACTTACTTCATCCAAGGGTTTTGCCGTCATTCGAGCCACAAGCTCAGGCCTGAATCCTTCTGATGGCAGACTATGAAAATGCAGGAAGGCAACAATAGAAATAATCCCTGCGAGGGATACGCCAGTAGCAACAGGTTTTTTCATGGGATGCCGTTTAAAAATAGTTGAGGCAACACTGAACTAGATGAAAGGGGTTTTTCATGCACCACTACCAATGCCTTTATTGAGCAGAATGTTTAGCACCTGGCCCATGTTCTTACTACTTCCAGAAATTGAACGGCCATATTTTTTCAGGATTAGAATGAACTATTCTTGCTTCCTGTTCCGGTGTGATGTTTTTAAACCCATAGGTAAACAAGGCATAGCATTCCAGGGCGGCGAAAAGGATGAAAAAACCCGCAAAATACGGGCTATCTTGTATAAACGCCATAATGGCGAGGCCGAGGAATAGAACCACCCCAAAAAAATACAATTTCCATTGCTTGTTTAGGGAAAATATTACAAATGATCTGGCTCCCCAGGGATAAAGTTTTAGTGCTACCAGCCCGACAACGATTCCCACAGGAACTGCAAATAAAATAATGTTTAATAACTCTTTTAGCTCATCATTCAATTGCAAATCCCTGAGTTACTCGCTGGCAGCATTAAACTGACCAACATATTAATTTTACTCGTGGAGTTCCTCTGCCTCTTCCTCAACTTCTGGTGCTGGGGCCGGAGGTGGTCCTCCAAACTGCGGGGGATTGTCTTTGGCATCATTAGCCAGGCTCACCACATATGCCCGCACGGCTTCCGCATCATCCTCTGCCAAAAATTCGCTGAAGGAAACCATGCCATTGTTTTGCAGCGCGCCGCCAATAACGATGGCGTTAAACAATTCGGCGCTATTGAGTGCTGCAGCGAGTTTCAGGTCAGGGAACAGGCTGCTTACGCGGCCATTATTACCATGACAGCTGGCACAATGTTCGTTGTAATGCGTCTCACCAGCAGCCAGCAACTCAGCATCACCAAAGTTGGCAGGCGGGTTTAACTCTGGCGGTGTGTAGGTAATCATTTCGGGAAGTTCAGCATCGCCACCAAGCTGGTAAACCAGAAGTCGGGCGTAATTGGGTGCCCAGTAACCACCGCCACGACGGCTTTGACCAGCCACTGCTGCAATATATTGTTCACCATCAATCTCGTAACTGACAGCGCCACCAACAATTCCTGATTGAGTACTGGTGGTCCAAACCTGCTCGCCGGTATCGGCACGGAAGGCTGAAAGCGTGGAGTCTGCTGTCGCCTGAAACACCAGGTTACCAGCAGTGGTCATAACACCGGCACGCGAGCCACCCAGGCGTTGCTCCCAAACGGGCTCTTTGGCAACCGGATCCCAGGCCAGGAGATATGACCCGGCTCCTTCCAGTTGCGGAGCTTCCATCTGTGGACGCTTGCCCACATTGATGGAGAGTAACTGGTTACCCATTTTGGCTCCGGCTTCGGCGACCAAAGGAAAGCTGCCGTAATTGGTAGGGATATACATCAAACCGGTATCAGGATTAAAAGCCATGGGGTGCCAGCTATGGGCGCCACCGGCAGAAGGTACAACGTGGAAACCACGATCACCAAAGGCGCCATAATTGGCATCCGGATTGATGATGGGTCTGAAACTCTCATCAAAGCCAAGCATCCAGTTGGCTGTTGGTACATACAAATCGGCAGACAGGACTTCACCTGTGGCTGCCTCGATTACATAAAACACTCCATTCTTGGGTGCCTGCATAACGACATGGCGTTCCACACCATCTATGACCAGGTCTGCCGTGACCAGTTGCTGGGTATTGTCGAAATCCCAGCTATCTTCCGGTGTGGCCTGGTAGTGCCAGCGGTACTCGCCTGTTGAGGCGTCCAGTGCCACTATTGATGCGGTAAACAGATTGTCACCACCGCCTGGTGAACGCACTTCTGCCGGCCATGGTGCACCATTGCCTGTGCCAATAATGACCAGATCGGTTTCCGGATCATAGGTAATGGCATCCCATGGCGTACCACCACCACCGGTTTCCCACCAGTCGCCATTCCAGGTTTCAGCAGCCCACTCCAGCTCAGGCTGTTCAAAGCCCAGTGCCGGGTTGCCAGGAACAGACCACCAGCGCCACAGCTCTTCACCACTGTAGGCATCATAAGCCGCCATGTAACCGCGCATATGAAATTCCGACCCTGCCTCACCTATAAAAATACGGCCATTGGCAATACGTGGCGCGCCGGTAATCGATAATTGTTTTTCACGATCAGTCGCCTGCACTTCCCAGACCTGCTCGCCGTTTTGAGCATTTACTGCGACCAGACGTCCATCGAGCGTGCCCCAGATCACCATGTCTTCCCACACGGCCACACCTCGGTTGACGATACCGCAGCACAGGTTTACTGCCCATTCCCCGGGGACTTTCGGATCATACTTCCACAGCTGGGCACCGGTACTGGCATCAAAGGCATAGACCTTGCTCCAGGGCGCACTTACATAAATGCGTCCATCGGCCACTACTGGCGTAGTTTCGTAGCTGCCGCCGCGTTCAGCCAGATCACCAAACCAGGCCAGTTCCAGTTGATCGATATTGTCCACATTGATCTGATCCAGCGGGCTGTAGCGTTGTTCGCTGTAATTTTGTCCATAGGATGCCCACTCGCCGGCATAATCTGCGTTAGTAGCCCCATTGTTTGCTGATGCAGTGACTTGAGAGGCAACTGGCGCTGTGCCAGGGCTTTGCTGAGCGGACTGATCCCCTGAATCACTACAGGCTGTCAGAACAACAAGCAGGGTTAAGCTAAAGAAAAAGGTTTTAAATAAAAAGCGCATATGTGGATCCCCTGAGGCGTATGTCAAATCTGGTTATTGCGACCTGCAATAGTACAGGGGCAGCCGGTATCAGTGCAAAAGAAAAAATATTGAGATAATTTACGAAAACAACAAAATAGTCCTGCTATCACCAGAAAATACTGATGAATTTTTGCAGGCTTTTGGACATGGGTAACAGGCTATCTAACAATCCTTTTAATATCACTCTTCCAGGTGGGATTACATTGCGCTGGTAACGAAGCAAATGCAGTAGCTAAGTGGACTAACTGCTGACTAACAGCGGACGAAATAAGTTAATCAATACCCCATGGACTGGTTGTAGATATATACTGACAAGGCTTTTATTGAGGCCGCACTCAGAACTGTATTCCACGCCGGGCAACTTTCTGTTATGCCATTGGCAATCACATCCATAATCAGCTCCCGCGAATCCCCAAATAACCACACATCATCAGTTAAATCAGGTCCACCAAAGGGTTTATACCCGGCACCAGTATCACCATGACATTCCACACATAATTCAGTCAGACCTGCTACCTGCTCCACCGCTACTGCGTCATGGTCCCTGCCGGCGAGACTGTAGACGTAATCGACCATCCCGTTGAGTTGTGCTTCTGTGAAATTCAGCTCGGTATAAGCCGGCATTTGTGAAAAACGCGTGTCAGGACAACCGCCGTAACGTTTGATGTCGTCGGGACAATCCACATTGCGTACTCCATAGAGAATCGTCTGCATGATTTCAAAGACCACTTCTGCCTGGGTCATCTCAAAACCGGTCACGCCCCAGATCCAGTCAAAGTCGACCAGATTAGGGACCCCTGTCTGCCCAGTCAAATCAGCCCCATGGCAGGCTGCGCAATGGTCGTTGATAGCCGTCTGCGCCAGACCTTCCATATGCGCATTCAATTCAGCGTCTGCGGCGATCACATCCGGGGATGCCAGTAACAGTTTTTCATCCAGACTGGATTGGGCAAAAGAACAAGGAGCAAGCAGAATTAAAAACAGTGTAACCAGTGATTTTTGCTTAAGTGGTGAGCGAGTAAACATGACGAACCCTCATGAAGAATCCCGCTAATCTAAGCCGATAGTGAAGTGACTGGAAGCCCTAATGACGACCTGTTTGACGAGAATCAAATCTTGATGCAGATAAGATTTTTTTGGGAGGTCTCGCCGGATGACGGCCCTTCGGGCCTCTTCCAGCCTACAACATATTCCGAATTCGCGTAGGCCGGAAAAGCAAAGCGTCATCCGGCATGGCATCCGAAGGATGCCTGGACGTTTTCATTTACCAAAGGGATGGGTAATTGATTGAACGCAGTTGCTAAGCCGCAATTACAGGCTTAAGCTTTTAAGCCACGCAATATAAAGTCAATGTGAGTTTGCGCATATCTGTCTATATCCAAAGGAGAATGGGCATCAAACTGCAAGCGCCAGATGGCACTGATCATGGCGGGCGCGATTAGAATCTGGGTAAATTCCAGTAAAGCACTTTTTCTGAACTCACCGCTGTCCACGCCCTTCTGAATTATCCCCCTCACCAGATCCTGGTTGGAGCTGACAATTTCCTTGAAAAAGAAATCTGCCATTTTTGGAAAACGGGATGCCTCGCCCATAACCATGGCCACCAGTTGTGGCATATGCCCCTGATGCAAGATTTCATACATGCGGTAAAAATGAATGGTAAGAAGGTCAGTGGCGCTACCCTGGAATTCATCGGCGTGACTTTGAGCCTCATCGCGTAAGGGAAACAGGTTTTTGCGGATCACTTCCTCAAATAAACTTTCCTTGCTGTCGAAATACAAATAGATCGTCCCCTTCCCAATGCCGGCCCGGACAGCGACATCATCCAGTTTGGCGGAAGTAAAACCGCACAGCGCAAATTCCTGAAAACCTGCATCAATGATGGCATTGCGGCGTGCTTCCTTCTGCATTTCGCGCTTGCTGGGAGTATGATCTATTAGTACTTCCAAAGCCTGGAACCTGTTTTTTTCTGACAAAGAAGAGAAAAATTATAAAACTGACTGACCAGTCAGTCAATGTTTTGAGACAAGTTATGAGTTCACCACCATTTGCATCCAATAAGCCACGTAACTCCCTGTGGTTTATTGTTTGTATTCCCATTCTGGGTGCCAGAACCGGTTCCCAGTGGTCAACTTGTAGTGACTTTGACTAGGACTGCTTTAGCCTTTCATCCAGAAAAGAAATAACTTTACTCCAGGCATCTTCGCTGGCGCCTTCATGATAACGCTCGGGCGCCGGAAAATTCTGGAAGGCATGACCGGCTCCGTCGTACTGGTGAAACTCATGTGCGATACCTGCCTTTGACAAGGCTGCGCTGTATTCGTCCACATCACGCGGCGATGGATTAGTATCGTCGTTGCCGAAAAAACCAATAACCGGACATGAAATATTTCCGACCAGTTCTATAGGTGCCACGCTACCCTCACCCAACCCTTTTTTGACATTTCCACCATAAAAAATGGCCAACGCTTTAAACTCTTTGATATGACAGGCCGCCAGCCAGGCTACCCGCCCGCCCCAGCAATGCCCGACCATTGCAATATTATTTGGGTCGACTGATTGCTGCGCAAGCAAAACATCAAATGCAGCCTGCATATCCAGCACCATCCAGTCATCTCTGCTTGCGGCCTTTTTCATGTCCATACTTTCTGACTTGGGCCACCAATGAAAGATGAATGGTACTGCAACTACATATCCGTGTTGCGCAAAACGCCTGGCGGAAGTGAGGGTAAATTCGTCATTTTCTAACCCGGTATGTCCCAAAGGAATATGCTGGGCCAAAACAATACCTGGCTTGGGTCCATCTCCCTCAGGAGTGAAGAGGAAGACCTCCATCGGGCTGCCCTGAACATCTACTGTAGCAATCTCTTCTTTTACAGAAGACATTAGAGAATGTCCTTCTCAGACACTTCGTTCAGTAATAGCTGACCGTTGGAAATTCGATTCAGGTTTTCCAGAAACAGCTCGTCACTACGCTTGCGCATGCCACTGCCACCATTGGAACAGTGCGGTGTGAGACTAATAGAGGGATGCTGCCAAATCCATGAATCTTCGGGCAGGGGTTCCTTATTGAAAACATCAAGGATGGCATGAGCCGGTATACCCGCATCCAGAGCCACTTTAAGATCATCTTCAACCACCAGATCACCACGGGCAATATTGACCAGTACTGAATCTGTTTTCATTTGTGCAAGAAAATCTTTATTGACGATGTTCCGGGTACTGTCATTGGATGCACAGGCAAGGATGACAACATCAGCTGCCTGTAAACTTTCCTGCATATTATCAATCCTGACTACTTCGTCAGCAAGGCCGTCATCGGACTTGCCACGTCTCACTGCAGTGATATGAATACCGAAAGCTTTGGCGCGTCTGGCTATCTGGTGACCGATATGGCCAAAACCCAGAATCAGCCAGCGTGTCTGATGAATTTCACGAAAGGGTCGATATTTCCAGGATCGCTCACTCTGCTTCTGGACATAGTCTGGCAATTTCTGAAACCAGGACAGAACATGAGCCATGACATATTCAGCAATAGCAATAGCCTGGGAATGATTGTTGGTAATACGTACACCGTGGTGAAGAAGCTCAAGATAGGGTCCCTTATCAAGGCCGGTATTAACAGTATGCAACCATTTCACATCCCTGCATTCGGACATCAGCTTGAAATAAGTCTTCAGAATGGGCGAGAAAAACAGCTCCGAATGAATCCAGAAATAATCCGGGTGCAATTTATCCCTGGTGACTTCTTCACCCTGATGAGTAAAACGACCATTCTCATCAATCAGATAGATATCAAGATCAGGCGCTGCTTTTTTGATGCGATCCTCGAGTCTCTCGAAAGATGGCTTAAAAAAGAGCGCCTGGGTTTTATGTTGATGCAATTCAAACAAGATTAAGTCTGCTTACTTGAGGTCTCAGGGAATGACAAAAGTGTAATCCAGTGTGCAGAAAGGTTTTTCCAGACCTTTCGCGGCAATTTCATCTGCATCAGTATGCTCTTCAACGTCTACCCTGAAATCTTTCACTGAAAAAATAGTGTCCGTATCCACATAAGGTGAACGATTGAAATACATCATGGTGGTAAATTCATCATGTCCGTCAGCATGTATCTTGTAATGAATATGGGCGGCACGATAGCCATGGCGACCTAGTTGATCCAGCATGGTTCCAGTTGGACCAGTTAATGGAACGGGATAGTCACCCGGAACAACCGTGGCTACATCAAATTCGCCATTTTCGTCGCTTGTAAAGCGACCATAAAAATTCCATTCTGGCAGGTGTTCGCGCTGCACAAAGTAGTAGCCTTCTCCATTTGGCTGCCAGATATCCACTTTACATCCCACCAGCGGATTACCTTCAGCATCCTGAATTTTATGACGAATAAACAGGGGATCATCTTGCTCACCAATTTCACCCATTAGTTCCCCTGAGGCTCTATCAGGTAATCCTGGCATGTACAGGGGGCCTTCCACGTTCATTTCAGTCGTTTTCTTGTTAATGGCATCCTCAATCAAGATTGCTGTTTCTGAAATACCAAGACAATCCGACATCAGGTGTATTTCACCCATAGGAAAATCCTGGTTGGGTTGTGCCAGCTTGAACAGGAACTGACGACCTATTTCCAGTTCTTCAGTGGTCAGGTTTACTTCCCGTTGAAAAGCATGCAGATGCTTGATCAGACTTGAATATATTTCATGGAGGCGTGGATTCTTTTTTCCACCATCACCATGGTTAATAACAGCATCAGTAATATTATCGAGATTGATTGCGGCCATAGTTAAATTCCCCAGAGTAAAGTTTTTAGATCTATAAATTGGTTTTAACATTCTTGTAAATTTGCACAACGGACAGCCATGATACCTCTTGAGATAAATATATCCACCACTTGAATCGGCCTCTATTGTGCTACATCAAGCTCCCCGTTGAAGCAGTTTTATACCGGCAATCACAGCCAGGGCCTCATCGTCAGTGATGAGTGATGCGCATAAATTCACCGCTTGCAATGCGCCCCCTGTTTTTTCCAGTAACAGCCTCAATGCCGGACCTTCACCTGAGCGGATATCCAGGGCAACTTCCGGACTGATAGCGCCAACCTGCGGCAACATGTCGAAGTCGTACAGGGAATGTAAGGCTGACAGGAGTTTGGGACCCACCATCTGCGGTGCAATTTTTTCAATATCTGCACGCTGGATGATGGATGCCACTGTTTCTATTAAAAAAGGGAGAACCACACAGCAAGGTTTAAAGAGGCATACGGCATTGTGGACATTTTTCCTGGCCTTGAAGCCATTACCATCTTTCTGAACCCACACTTCATGGCCAAAGGCACAACTCTTCCTGCACTCAAGCACCATGCTTTTATCCAGAATATAAACATCCGCATCAAGCCATATGACTTGCTCAAAATCTTCATTCTTCAAAATTTTATGTATGCCAACCAATCTTGCATAATCTGTGGCAACAGGCCCCTTCCCGGTTTTTTCTATATACCAATCCGGCACCAGCTCAAATATTTCATCGTCAATAAAACGCCATGCATGCCCCTGGTGCTTGCACCAGGATTTCACAGAAGCCAGGCATTGCTCAATCCAGACAGGAATATCTTCAGAGCAGCAGGATTGAATGACAAGGGTTTTCAACAGCTATTACGACTTTTTTAGCAAGCTCAAGGAATCAGGCTTCATCACTGGTAGCGACCGGACGCGCTGTATCGGTAATCCACTCACTCCATGATCCAGGATAAAGAGCCGGCTCATCAAGACCGGCTATTTTCATGGCAAGAATATTATGCGCAGCAGTGACACCGGAGCCGCAATAACACACCACCGGCTTATCCGTGGCTTTGGCCTCTTTGAATTTGTCCTGCAGCTGTTGCTGATTGCGAAATCGTCCTTCACTATCCAGATTTGCAGAAAAAGGAGAACACAGTGCCCCGGGAATATGCCCCGCTACGGGATCCAGGGGTTCTACTTCGCCACGAAATCGTGGCAGTTCACGGGCATCAAGTAAAAGCTGTTTATCTGCATCAATGTCATCAGCTGTTACCAGCTTTACCAGAGAAGGCAGCGCGTTATAGTCATATTCACTCTTGTCAGGAGGCAGAGGCCGTTCCGCTGTGACAGGTAAATCAGCTAATTGCCAGGCCTGCCAACCGCCATTGAGCACGGCCACATTGTTATGACCGACCCAGCGTAGCATCCACCACAGTCGAGCCGCCATGGCACCCCCGGCATCATCGTAAATCACCACCTGGCTATCTGGATTCAAGCCCAGATTCTGCACCGTGGCTATCCACTGCCCTTTTTCTGGCAAGGGATGGCGACCTGTTTCACCCGGGATATGTGGGGTGCTGAGGTACTGTTCAAGATTGATGTAAAGTGCGCCGGGTATATGGGAATCGCTATACGCCTTCGCACCTGCCTGCCCATCCGCCAGTGAGAAGCGACAATCAAAGACCCGCCAATCGGGGTTTCCCAGATTTGCTGACAGCTCACTCACGCTGACCAGTGCATCCACAGTACTACTCCTTTTCATTGCCATGTAAACGGATATCAATTCTATGCGTTTATAGAGTGTAACGTCACCAAAGATGGAGAACATCATGAAAACAAATTTAACGAAAATAGTACTGGCTGCAACCGGCAGTCTCCTTATGACAGCATTGCTGTCGGCTCCACTTCTGGCCCAGGACGAATCAGACGAAGATCGTCAAGCCCGGTTTGAAGAGCGTCGTGAAAGAATGCGGGAACGCCGCGGCGAATTTCTGGAAAACAATCCCGAAATCGCGGCGCAACGTGAGGGACGCAGACAGCAAAGAGAAGAGTTTCTGGAAAATAATCCTGACGCCCAGGCCCGCATGGAAGAGCGTCGAGAGCAGATGCGCAATGGTGAAGGCCGGCCTCGAGGACCCGGTGGACCAGGGCCTCGTGGTCGCCGCGGACCTCCAAATGGAGCGCCTGGCTCTGATATTTAAATTGGACTCGCCAAGTCCGATATATTGAAAAAATTCATTAATATATAAAGCAGAAAAAAGGGGTGCAAATGCGCCCCTTTTTCTTAACCTGATAAAACTGAATATCGATTAATTTTGACAAGTCTCGGATAAAGAATCCGATGGTGATTCATTACCACCGAACTGCAGCTCTACTTCAAGACAGCTCTCTTCCTCAACCTGAAGTCCTGTGGTTTTTGTCAGACTTTCAACCTGGTTCCCGGTTTGCAGCTCCCTGGCTTCGGAAATTCGCTTGGGTGTCACAGCCCTGGGGTCCATGTTCACATAAGAGCAGGTGAAGCCCCTTAGTGTACATTCAGACGTAGTATGGGCAATGCCTCTTGCTGCCATTTCACGTAACATCAGCTCTGCTGCTGCTTCGTTATAAACGATAGCGTTGTTTGGCCGGAAGGTACCTACGCCAATAGCATAGTCAACAGGCATGAGTGGCTCAATACTGGCACCAAACGCGCCATCATTCTTTTTGCCCAAATCGTAATCACCCAGATCAGCTCCCTGATCAATCAGGTACTGAATTATAGGAACATCCCCAAGATTGCCGGCTGTCATCAGTGGTGTGATGCCATAATCATCATGCCAGTTCACATCCAGATTATGTTCTTCAACCAGCAGTTTAATCACTTCCAGACGTTCACTATATGGACGCTGGTAGTGGTAGCCATGAATAAAGCCAGTTGCCGCAGCTGCACTGAGAGTGGTCTCATTATCACTAGACTTGATATGCGGATCGGCGCCATATTCCAATAACAATTTCGTTAGTTCCAGGTCACCGGAAAAAGCAGCACGCATAATTGGAGTAGCAAAAACTATGCGCGGATTGCCACCTCGCATTCGTGCACGAGGAGTATCATTAATTACAAGGTTGGGATCAGCACCTGCATCCAGCAACTTATTTACCAGCGGAAGTGGATCAGCAGTCACTACCCACGGAAAATTGGGCGCCGTTTCCATATTGCGGCGATCAACTGCCCAGAACAAAGGGGTAAATCCGCGGGCATCCGCCTGATTCACATTTGAACCTCTGTCTATTAACAATGTAGCCAGGTCATAATGGCCATTAAAAATTGCCAGTCCCAATGCATCTTTTCCATCAGCTACTATTGCATTAACATCAGCGCCGGCATCCAACAGGAACTCAACGGTATCTAAGTAGCCATCACGAGCAGCAAAATGCAAAGCAGTCATTTCACCACTGGCATGCTGTACTGCCCCTTGCTCAGTCGCCATCCTGTCTCTAGGTGGTGGACCTTCGAATCCACGAGTGGTATCAGGTGGTACAAAGACGGTTCGTGCTTCAAGATCAGCACCATGTTCCACCAATATGGCAGCGACTTCAGTGTGTCCTTCAGCTACAGCCCACATCAGCGGAGTTGTTTTGCCCCATTCTTCTCGCGCATTAACATCAGCACCATGTTCAAGCAACACCTCGACAGCATTTGGTACTCCTGTTTTTGCTGCCAGCATTAAAGGGGTGTCTGCTGTAATCGTTACACGGGCATTTGCGTCTGCGCCTGATTCCAGTAATAACTCCAGCATTTCCGCGCTGCCATTAATTGCAGCGAGTTGAAGTGGTGTCGCGCCAGTTCTATTTGCTGCATTTACATCAGCGCCAGCCCGAATGAGCTGTCTGGCGGATTGTTCATCATTCCATTGAGATGCCCAGTGTAAAGCCGTAGCACCATCAGCTTGCGGCTCGTTGACATCAACATCTGCCCTGATAAGTGCCTGAACACGCGTGAAGTCTCCAGCTTCCATGGCATCAGCTATTTCAGAGGCCTGGACTGAGACTATTGAAAGGATTGCCCCTGCTACCAAAAAAAGTATTGATAGAGTAGATTTTAGTGGACGCATTTTTCAGACCCCCGGGCTGATAATTCAGCCATAAATATTACTAATTAGTATATGTTTAGTTGCTTTTTGTTTTCAGGATAAAACTATACCTATTATTCGAAAAGGTTTACCCCACGAGCCCTTCCAAGCCATTCTGCAAGACGTTCAAGTTCTTCATCATCAAGCCGCGCACCTCTTTCTCTTTCGCTCACCAGTAATACGCGCCAGCCTTCTTCGCTAAACCTGTTTTCAAAAATCGGGTCCAGTGAATGACAGGAAATACACCGAACTTCCATAAATATTCTTGCGTCAGCATCAGCAAAGAATTCAGTAATTTCCGGGGCAACATAATTCCGGGGGAAAGGGATGGAGTCGGGACCAAAAGTACCGACCAGATATTCCATTAAAATATCTTTATCCTTTCCCGAAATATCAACCGTGTAATTACCGCTATGTTTATCTATCAGTAACTGATTCCATCCTTCAAGATCAAGTGCATAGAAAGCATAATCATCAATACCATGACAAGCAGTACAATTATCAAGAATAACGTTCCTTATAGGCCCTTCTGGCAAAGGCACATCAGGCCATGTGGGAGGTCTGATCTGGGCAGCAAGCTGACTACAAACCAGTGTACTCAAAAGAAAAACCAGTAATCCTGAAAACCTGTTAAAAAATACGCGCATCTAACTTCACTCCTGTTACTGAATGCCGTTGTAATCAGGCAATTGGTAGTGGGTGTGTGCTACCACCAATACTGCTTCTGTCGATTCCATAAAGATTCAACAGGCTCAATAACATGTTTGCATGAGTTTCAGTATTATCCGGGAAAACAATATGCTTGTTGCCCCTGAATGTACCATCCACTTTTCCTACCAAAGTTACAGGAATTTTTTCGTGAGCATGCCTGTGAGAGTTACCCATATTGGTTCCCATGTACAACAAAGAGTTGTCCAGTAAATTTCCATCGGCTTCCTCAATGTTGTGAAGTTTTTCCAGGAACTCTGCAACGATGCTGTAATGATAGCGATTCATCTTCGCATAATTGGCGATATTGTCAGGCTTGTCACCATGATGGGAAGAACCATGCCAGGCACCTGTTGAGCCCGATTCAGGGTAGCTGAATCCGCTCAGGTCACGCCCCATCATCATAGTAGCTGAACGGGTAAGATCCCCTTCAAAAGCCAGCGCGATAAGATCAAACATCAATCTGAAATGCACGTCCTTGCTCTGTGGAATGCCAAACGGCACCTCTTCGCTAGGTTCTTCTACAGAACTGTTCAAGGCAATCTGTATGCGACGTTCCAGTTCACGAATATTGCTCAGGTAATTATCCAGACGCACCTGGTCACCTGTTCCCAATTCTCTTTTCAACTCCGGAATTTTCTCAGCAACCGAATCAAGAATCGAGGCGTCCAAAGTACGACCACGGCGCCTTTCCTCAACACTGCCGCCGGTGCCAAACATTCGCTCAAATGCAACCCTTGGATTTATCTCTGTAGGCAAAGGTTGAGTCGGGGATATCCATGACATGGAATTGGTATAAGCGCAGTTGTAACCCCAGTTACAGTTGCCGTAATTCCCGGCGTCTTCTACACCCAGCTGTATGGAAGAAAGTATAGTGTCACGACCATATTTCTCGGCTATTAGCTGGTCAATAGATACGCCCAAATATGGGCTCACTGCATTTCGTCGCGGACGTGCGCCTGAAAAAATTACTGCGCCGCGGGCATGATTACCGCCTGGCTCCTCCTCAGTGGAAAAGCTTTCTACGGAATCCAAACCACTGATCAAGGTGACATATTCACGTAAATTTTCCAGCGGCTTGGTGACATAAGAAAATTCAAAATCAGAACCCACAGTAGTCGGACTCCAATAGCCTGGCGCAACACCATGAGGATGCCATACCCCGACAAAACGCCGGGCTGATTGCGCCGCGGCAGCTTGAGATAAAGGTGTTAATGCAGGAATCATTGCCTCAAGAAAAGGCAAGCCTACGGTGACCCCTGCAGATTTCAGGAATGTCCTTCGCGGTAAAAACTTTTTAGTGATCAGTTTCATTTCTTTGTCTCCTTTTTAGGACGACCTCTATAATTAATAAAATTGTGTGTATAGCCTACAACTAATTTACTGCTAACTCTTCAATATTTTCATCCACTTTCATACGCATCTGGAACTGTGGGCTGTTGACAACTCCCATCACCAGCGAGGAAAAACTGTAATTATCTCTTTCTGCGTCCGCTACGATTTCCCGAACCACAGGCATATCATAATACTCTGTTCCCCTGCCTACGCCATAGGTCATTAACTTTTCAACGGCAAAGCGGACAAACTGCGGAGAGTACTTCAGCAGTTGATTACGCAGGCCAGCGGGGCCGGTAGCTTCTGTGCCATCCCATAATTCAACCGTGGAGTTCACCGGGCTGACTACGCCATTAAACTGTCTTGGATGGCCAGCTACCGTGCGGTATTTGCCATCGGCATCGAAATTCTCCAGCGCAAAACCAATGCCATCCATGATCGCATGGCAGGTGGCACAAGGTTCGTTTTGTCTGTGCATGGTCAGCTGATCACGCAGGTTGGTAATCTGGTTCTCACCGGTCTCTTCCAGGGCCGGGACATTGGCCGGTGGTGCGGGCGGTGGTGTGCCCAGCAGGTTTTCCAGTACCCAGACGCCACGTTTAACCGGCGAGGTACGGAAATTCTCGGCCCAGGTCAGGGACAAAAAGCTGCCCTGCCCAAGGATGCCGCGGCGATAATCCATCTCAGGTCCCAATTCAACCCGGCGGAAATGTGCCCCATAAATATTGGGGATGCCGTAATGCTTGGCCAGACGCTCATTCACAAAAGTGTAATCCGCATCCAGCATGGTCAGAATACTGCGGTCTTCGCGGATGATACTTTCAAATAATAATTCGGTTTCCTGCTGGAAGCTGGCACGTAGTTCCGCATCCCAGTCAGGGAAAAATATACCGTCTGGCGAAGTCGTAGGCAAGTTACGCAGGTAGAGCCATTGCTGGCCAAAGTTTTGCACCAGGGCACTGGCCCGGGGGTCGTCCAGCATGCGGCGCACCTGGTCCTCCAGCTCATCTTCATCACTGAGCCGGCCAGCGGCCGCCAGATCAAGCAATTCCTCGTCCGGGATACTACTCCACAGGAAAAACGACAGGCGTGAAGCCAGTTCAAGATCACTGATTCGATATATTTCACCAGCTTCCAGGTCAGCCGGTTCATGTTCACGACGGACCAGGAATTCAGGATCGGCCAGCAAACGGCGCAGGCCCAGTTCGATACCTTCCTCGAAACTGCCACCGGCACGGCCTTGTTCATAAAAGGCCATCATTGGCGCAAGGTCAGTATCGTTGACGGGACGGCGAAAGGCTTTTTTCGCCAACGTGGATAGAATCCGGGTGGCACATTCCGGTTCTTCATCCGCATTGGCCGGACTGCAGATAAAGACTTTCTGCTGGCTGATAGAATTTACCGGCCGTTCCGCTTCAAAAGGCCCGGAGACTTTCATCATGCCGATAGCAGGATGGTAGGCCACCTGAGGCAAGTCGTTGTTCTCAATGGATTTGCGGTCATATTGCTGAATAAAGCCAATATCCGGACGGAAATTGGTCGCCACAAAGGTCGCTCCCACCAAATGGGTACCCGCTTTCACTGGGACAGTGACATCCAGGGAGCCATCATGGCCGCCTCCCATGCCTGAAAAAATACCTACTCCGGTATATTCAAAGACATGGACACGCTCACCATCAATACTGATTTCCAGTTGTTCACCAGGAATGAAGCTGCCAAGACCAAAGTTCTGGATGGAGAAGCTGTAATCGCCATCTGCGGGGAAATTATGTTCCACGGCAATACCGCCTCGGGTGTTAAACGGCATGCCCGGAAGCTGCACATTCTGAGAGTTGTCCGCCTCAACAATGTAGGTCATCTCATTTGGGGAACTCCAGAAACCCACGGCCATCTTGGCAATCTGGGCTGCAGCCTTGGTATAGGCTTCGAGCAATGTAGGGGAAATCGTTAAAGAACCGGCCTGATTGTCAAAACCGCGGGCCGAGCTGTCTGCCGGAAGAAATTGGCCAGGATCAATGACAATCCCCAGTAATTCCTCGATGACATTGGCGTACTCACTCTGGTTCAATCGATGTAAGGTTTTTGTGCCAGGATTGATCACTGCTTCCTCATCAATCTGTTCTTCCAGCCACTCGGTCAGGGCAAGATACTGGCGATCGTTGGGGCGATCCTGTCCCGGGGGTGGCATCATGCCGGCGCGTAATTTACGAATGGCCTTTTCCCAGTCTTCAACATGTGCCGGAATTTCATCACTGAAAATGGTTTCCATATCCAGGCCGCCGGCGTAATCGTCAAAATTATGGCAGCCAAGGCAGTACTCCTCGATCATGTCGAGCTGGCGGCGGTCGGCACGGCTTTGCGAAAATCCGGTGGTTGCATGGAGCAACATGGATAAGGAAATAAGTAGCAAAAAGTATTTTTTGAAGATAAGAGAATTTCGGTAAAACATTTTATCTAACTGCCCCCTCCTACCCCAATTTTGGAATTGGGATGGACGCCAACAAGGTGAATATGTGTGTATTTTAAATTGTAAATTTTAATTTGATGATGCATGCGCTAAACAATCGTTCAGTAATTTACACTTTTCTATTACACAGGTCAATTTCATATTTCCTCAGGTATTCCCGAGCGACCTCGTTGAGTTTTCCTATATAGCGCCTAGCCAGGTCCCCCGGGGGCAGGTTTAAATCCAGACTGTCCTTGGCATTCGGGTCCATATTACCCTTACCCTGGTAACCGGTTACCAGGCCTGATTCTTTACCTGGTGTATTTTTGAAAAAGGTAAGCAATTCCTCACAGAGGCTGTCATCATCCAGGTACCAACCGGCAATAAAATTGTTCCCTGCATTAACTTTGTGCTGTCTCATGCTCATGATAATTTATTGGAACGCCTGTTATTATTTGCTTATGACCCGAGCGCCAGGGAATTTAACAGGCCAGGGAACGCGGGTATTTTATCGTATTAGTTAATACATCATCTTACGATCATTAATTACCAGCAACAGTCTATTCTATCAACAAAATGAAGATAACTGCTTATTTCACCCAACCATTCTGATATACTATGCGCCTTATATTTTTTGATATCTAACAATACCTTACCTGAATTACGGAAACCTGCGCCTCTCTGGGATCTTATATTTCGTTAAGCCCACTATAAACTTTTTTTAACAGAAGTTATTCAACGATGAGTTCAGAAATAATACAGAAAGAAGATCAGGCTACAAAAAACCTTATTTTATCCGAAGCGGTTAGCCTGTTTTCCCAAAGAGGATTTAACGGCGTATCCATGCGCGATTTGGCCAGCGCAGTCAAAATATCTCCTGGTGCACTGTATTACCATTTCCCGAATAAAAAAGTTCTGCATGAAGCTGCAATTATTTATGCCTATCGCGACAGAGATCGCCCTGCCGTTAGCAGCCTCCAGGATAAAGAACTGACACCCCTTGATATATTAGAAAAATTCGTTATTCGCTTATGTGAAAGAATCTATAACGATTCCGAATTTCGCCGCGTTATACAATGGTGTTTGCTGGACAGTGAAACAGATGAAAATATCAGGGATATAATTATCCAGGTTGTATATGAAAGTCATTTTGATTCTTTAACTGTGTTTTTGAGAAAATTAAATCCGGCAATTGACCCCTATCGGCTTACGATATTTATTTTCGGTATGGTTATGCAAAACTACTTCACGCAAGAAGTCCGTAGAAATCACAAGGGCTATAAAGAACAAAAAGAATCCCCCAAGAAGCTTACCAAGGAAATCATGCAGTTCTTGAAATACGGAATATTTGTCGACAAGTAAACAAATATAATTAAGGAGCTATCAAATTAGCTCATTACCCAAACCCTTACCGGCAAAACATAACAAACATAAAAAAAGGTGGGCAATATTATTACCCGCTTTTTTTTCGGGTAATTTTTGGCATTTACCCCATAAACCTTGTTTAATTGCGCTTCTTGAATTAGTCACTCATTAAAAGCAGTCAATATGTATCTCGACACTTCCACCTTAAACAACAGGGAAATGTACAAGTTCCTCATTGGCGGTATAGCACCCCGCCCCATTGCCTGGGCCGGAACTCGCAGCAAGGACGGCATCAATAACCTGGCACCCTTTTCTTTTTATAATGTGTTCAGTTCAACACCACCTATTGTAGGATTTTCACCCAGCCCCCGACTGGATGGACTAAATAAAGACACGCTTCAGAATGTCATCGACGGCAAATGCTTCACGCTCAGTTGCGTCAGCTATCAGTTGGTCAAGCAGATGAGTAAAACTTCAGCGCCTCTTGGCCCAAATGAGAATGAATTTGAGTATGCCGATTTGGAAATGGCTGAAGCAAAAAATATTAATGCCCCCTATGTCAAAGCAGCCTTGTTGGTGTTTGAATGCGAATTACAGCAAATTATCAAGTTTGGTGATCAGGCCGGCTCTGGCAACTTGATACTGGGTGAAATAAAGTACGTCAATATAGACGACTCAATATATAAAGACGGCTATGTGGATTTTGAAAAACTGGACCCCGTTGGCCGCCTGGCGGGCAACTGGTATTCGACAATAAAGAATAAATTTGAACTCAAACGTGGCTGATTTAATGAAAACTTTACTCACTGCTTTATTCATTTCTTTCATGCTGGTACCTGGCATACAAGCCCAGGATGTCGATGACCAGGACATCATTGATCGCGCTTCCAGGGCTATCGAAAATAACGTGGAATTAACAGGATCTGATATAAGTGTCTTTAGTGTCCACGGCTACGTACTTCTTGCCGGACAGGTGCTGAGCCCTCAACAAAGACAGGCAGTGTCCGTAACAGTCGCCTTTGCTGCCCGGGACATCCGCCGTCTCATCAACGAACTGGAAGTTGTCGACGCCCTGGATGACAGTTTTAATGAAGATGATCAGGCCATACTTGACCAGATAATTGAAGTCATCCCCGAAATGTCTCCGGAAACCCTCCCTGTCATCCATAATGGTGTTGTACATTTACTGGGACAAGTCACCCGCGAAGAAGGCAACGAAGTAGCCAATGCCATCAGTAAAATGACTGGTGTCCGGAATATTAGATTGAGTTATGAGTTTGTTCAGTAGTAGCTTGCACAGGAAGGCATCGCCTTCCATGTCGGATGACGGCCTTCGGCCTCTTCCGACCTACAACTGCATGAACCGGAAAAATTCGGCGTTGCAATGACGGCAGGCCGTCATTGCACGGGACAGACTTTGGTCCAATCAGAATTCAACTGTTAATACAATTTTGTTGTAGTACCGAACTAAAGGTGTTCAACGAATCTATATAGTCTGTCCCTGCTGAACCTGAATTTTGAAAATTTCTCTACCGAGCCTAACCGCTACTATTTAAATTATGTCCCAGAAACGAAAAAGGGTCGCTAAAAGCGACCCTTTCTCATATTCCGATTATTTCCTTTAATAGTCTAAAGGAGTATCACGAATCTGGAATTGAACCATTTTACCTGTTGTACCCTTACCACCTTCGGTGTGCCAGATCAGGTGCGTACCATAGTTGGCCCAGATACTGCGCCCTTTCCAGCCCAGATCCGGATCGTCTATACGCGCATCCAGTCCCCTGCTGTAAAAGCCCATTGGGTAAGGCACTCGCAGGTAAGTCCAGTCACCTGTGTCCGGGTCAAGGGCAATCAATGAGTCAGAAAAGGAACCATTGATTATTGGAGTGTCCTTGCCCAGCCCACTGACATTATGCTGATCTACCCAACCGAAATAGTGAAAGTCCGCAGGGACATCTGTATTTCCTATCTTGGGACCAGGAGTCTCATACAAGGTCCAGCCCTGCTCACAATGCGTTCCCATTTCGGTGCCAGCGCCATTAATTACAGAACAGGCATTACGTTCAAATTTCGCCCAATGAGAACTGCCAGCTAATGCAACCCAGGGATTACCTTCACTGTCGATATCCATTCCTCGAGGATCAAAACCAGGATCGGGAATAGCATAAACTTCCGAGATGCAGGTTTCCGGAGGATTATCACCACGATCCAGCCTTACGATTGAACCAAAAGGATGCAACGCGCTGTTTTCATTGGCACCCCAGACGATATCGCCATTATTTGGATCGGGAATGACCGTGTACATATTCGCCCGGATTTCAGTATCAAGACCTGGATCCGGATTTTCTGCGCCCCAGGCATTCCATGGCTTGGTAATAACGCCATCGCCATTGGTATCAATGATTTGTGGACACCAACCAACGGCAGCTTGTTCATCATGGGTATTGTCAAATACACGTGTATTCACCCAGCCAAACATGGGGCCGAGCAACTCATTGAAATACAGGGTGCTGTCAGGATCACTGGCAAACTGTAAATGGTGAGTGGCATAACAGGTTTCAATCAACTCGAATTCGCCAGTGGCAGGATCATAAACTGAAGCCTGTCTGTTACTGAATCCAGGGTCAGCATATTCAGCAAATTTATTTCCAGAACCTGGGCGACACCAGTCTGGTGAAGTATTGCCGCGTATCTTGGACGTTATCCACACCCGACCATCAGGCCCAAGCATGGCGTTGTGAGGATCGGATGGGTTTTCAAAACCCCATAGATGCTCATCACCCCAGAAGTTGGAGGGCTGTCCAGGTGCGGGAAAACGCGAAGGCACTTCACGGGGGTCATCACGGGTTGGAATCACGATGTCATAGGCATCATTAGTGATGGGGTCAACCACAGATAACAAACCATGGCCTGAAGACACTGCGTAGGTAGGCCCATAGGCGTTGACTGTCGGGTTGTTTTTGTCCGTAGTGATCTCATCGTGCATGAAATCCTGATCCCCACCGATATCACGTAAAGTTACAACGATATTACGTTCTATACCTTCTGGCCTGGCCGGAACCGGAGGAAGTGCACCCGCTTCTATTCTGTCAGTCCAGTCAGCCATAGTTCTGGCCATACCTTCAAGACCAAACTGGGCAAAATTACCGAACATGGAGCCACCGCGAACACCGGTCTGAGTTCGATAAATCCAGGCTTCCTCGGAAGAATCAAAACCAAGGTGGTCCATATGTCCAAGACTACGGGTTATCTTGTTGCCAATCTGATGGCAAAAGCCGCAGTCACTCTTGAATTCGTGCATCATGCGTTTCTGGCTGTCGATCGCGGGAGCAAAACCTTGCCGCGCTTCACCTTCCGCCGAAAGCACATCATCACCAGGGAATTGGACCAGAGAAAGCCAGTGATCCGCCGGATAATACTCAGCGGCTTCTGCTGGCGAACCGGCCACTACTGCCGTTAGATCCAGATCCCTATCGCCAGGGCGCCCTTCAACCTTTTCAGAATCTACCAAACCATAGCCACGTACCCAGACGTTATAGGTCGCTACCGGCAATTGAGGAAGTGCGTAATTACCATCATCGTCAGTAACTACAATTTTTATATAAGGAGTGTTGGTTTCCTTGGTTTCTGCAATTACCCAGACCCCAGCTTCAGGGCCATTTTCACTGGTTACTTTACCAGTGATATACCCTTCCGGATATTTGCGTTCGCCAACCATTGGCACCTGAGCCATCATTGCGCTGCTTATCAGCAACATGCCCAATGAAACGACTCTCAATAAATTCTTCATAGTTCCTCCTAGAATGTCCCTGTGATAATTAATTACGTAATAGGGATGTTAGTAATAATGTCCCTTGCGATGGTTTTGCACTTTCAGGGAGATGGCGAGTATACCTGAACTGCTTTTCGATATTAAATGAATTTTCCTCCAGAAGCCCAATTTCAGGGCTTTCGCAGGGTTTCGTTTTCAAACCATACGCAATACAATTCTCGGCCTTTATCAGTCTGAATCCCGCTTGTTCAGATTTGCTCAAAATTTGCTTTGCCATCACTGTTTCATGATAGTTTAAAAACAGCATAAAGAGGATCCCATGGCCAACAACATTTCTGCCAACAGCCTGCAAATTTCAAAGGCTCTGTATGACTTTATTGAAAAAGAGGCGGCGCCCGGCACCGGCATTTCCCCGGACCAGTTCTGGGACTCTCTGGCTGACATTGTTGACACGTTTACACCAAGAAACCGCGCTTTACTGGCAAAAAGGGATGAGCTACAGGCGAAAATCGATTCCTGGCACCTTAAGCATGATATGGCCTACTACCTCGAGCATCGGGATAAGTACAAAGAGTTTCTGCTGGAAATTGGTTATCTGGTTCCGGAAGGTGAAGACTTTAAAGTGTCGACCTGGAACTCCGATTATGAAATTTCCATAGTCTCCGGTCCGCAGCTTGTAGTACCTGTCATGAACGCCCGCTATGCCCTGAATGCTGCCAATGCGCGCTGGGGCAGTTTGTTCAACGCCCTCTATGGAACTGATGTCATTCCGTTTACCGGCAATGAAACCGCAGGCTACGATGTGGAACGGGGCCAGAAGGTCATCGATTGGGCCGACGAATTCCTGGACCAGGCCGTCCCTCTGGCAACAGGCCGCCATGCCCAGGTCAGGGAATACGGGCTCATCAACCAGGATGGCCATATCGTCCTGGACGTGGAGTTGGAAAACGGGACTAAAACCCGTCTTACCAATCAGGATAAGCTGGTTGGCTGGCAAGGATTTTCTGAAGCCCCGGAAGCCCTGCTTTTCGTCAATCACGGCCTGCACATTGAAGTGCAACTTGATGCCGAGAGCCAGGTTGGTAATCAGCATCATGCCAACATCAAGGATATTGTTATGGAGTCCGCCATGACCACTATCCAGGACTGCGAGGATTCTGTTGCTGCCGTTGACGGCTCAGACAAGGTTGCTGTTTATCGCAATTGGCTTGGCCTCATGTGCGGCACACTGGAAGAGACTTTTGAAAAAGCCGGCAAAACGGTGACACGCTCACTCGAACATGACCGCTTCTATAAAGGCACCAGCGGGGAAACTGTCTCCATGCAGGGTCGCAGCTTGTTACTGGTACGTAATGTGGGTCATCTGATGACAACTGATGCGGTAATGGACAAGGAAGGAAATGAAGTTTTTGAAGGTATCCTTGATGCCATGGTCACTACCCTGTGCGGCTTGCATGATCTGAAACACAATTCATCCTTCCGCAACAGTCGCAACGGCAATATCTACATCGTCAAACCCAAAATGCATGGCCCGGAAGAAGCGGCTTATACCAATGACCTGTTCAATGCTGTGGAAGATGCCCTTGGCCTGAAACGACATACCATAAAAGTGGGTGTTATGGATGAAGAACGCAGGACCAGCGTCAACCTCAAGGAATGTATCCGCGCGGTAAGTGAAAGAGTCTTTTTTATCAATACAGGTTTTCTTGATCGTACCGGCGATGAAATTCACACCAGTATGCATGCAGGTCCTTTTCTGCCCAAAGAGGCTGTAAAAGGAGAACCCTGGATTTCAGCGTATGAAAATTCCAATGTTGATATCGGTATCGCCTGTGGTTTTATCGGCAAGGCACAGGTGGGTAAAGGTATGTGGGCCAAACCGGACATGATGGCCGACATGATGATGCAAAAAGTTGCCCATCCAAATGTTGGCGCCAGTTGTGCCTGGGTTCCCTCTCCTACTGCTGCCACGTTACATGCTATTCATTACCACCAGATTAACGTCACAGAAACGCAAAGGCGTCTTGCTTCCAGGCCACGGGCCAGTGTCGATGACATATTGACCATTCCCCTGATGACAGAGAACAAATTGTCAGCAGAAGCTATTCAGAAAGAACTGGAAAACAATGCCCAGGGCATCCTGGGTTACGTGGTGCGCTGGATTGATCATGGCATTGGCTGCTCGAAAGTGCCGGATATCAACAATGTTGGCCTGATGGAAGATCGCGCGACTTGCCGTATTTCCAGTCAGCATATTGCCAACTGGTTATGCCATGATATCTGTTCCGAAGCACAGGTAATGGATGCCATGAAACGGATGGCCGCAATCGTGGACCAGCAGAACGCAAGCACTCCGCAGTATAACAACATGGCGCCCGGCTTTGACGGCATTGCCTTCCAGGCTGCCTGCGATCTGGTCTTTAAAGGTATGGAGCAGCCAAATGGTTATACTGAACCGGTATTACACGCCAGACGCAAAGAATTAAAAATAGCTGAAGGCTCAAGGCTCAAGGCTCAACAAGAATGGTCAAAATTTTTCTGAAGGTTAGTCAAGACTTTTTTAGCTTTTAGCTTTTAGCTTTTAGCTTTTAGCTTTTAGCTTTTAGCTTTTAGCTTTTAGCTTTTAGCTTTTAGCTTTTAGCTTTTAGCTTTTAGCTTT
>Ga0181597_10000026_pt1 | contig 150380 bp, 127 predicted proteins | sample 041ome_5_FD_148647 | JGI IMG/M metagenome (GOLD analysis project Ga0181597, IMG submission 148647) | Coastal salt marsh microbial communities from the Groves Creek Marsh, Skidaway Island, Georgia - 041403US metaG (spades assembly) | ecosystem: Environmental > Aquatic > Marine > Intertidal... | reverse complement strand
AGAGGCCGCAGGCCGTCATCCGGCATGGCATTCTGAGAATGCCTGATTTGAAGAGCTAAAGGCTAAAGGCTAAAGGCTAAAGGCTAAAGGCTAAAGGCTAAAGGCTAAAGGCTAAAGGCTAAAGGCTAAAGGCGGAGTATTGATGAAAAATTCCAGGTCAGTGTATTCGACAGATTGTGGTTCGCTTTGTTCAGGATGTGGCAAGCCTTCGAATTCCTGTATTTGTAAGACAGGAAATCTAAATTCAGAAAGTGATGGCATTATTCGGCTTTCCAGACAAACCAAAGGGCGCAAAGGAAAAGGAGTAACTTTGGTCACCGGATTCCAGGGCACGGAAGAGGAATTAAAAACCCTGGGGAAACACCTTAGGCAGATATGTGGAACTGGCGGCACGGTAAAGAACGGTGTCATAGAAATACAAGGTGACCTGCGTCACAAAATTCAACAGGAACTGCTTGGTGCCGGCTACAGTGTAAAGCTCGCCGGTGGCTAGTTTGAAAGTATCAGGAGGCAGAAAATGGATAAACACGATGAAACAGAGATAGAGGCAGCAGTTTTCAGAAGACTGTTGGAACACCTGGATTCACGGAAAGATGCACAAAATATTGATCTAATGAACCTGGCCGGATTCTGCAGAAATTGCCTTTCAAAATGGTATGTTGCAGCTGCCAGTGAAAGAGGATTCGATGTCGATTATGAGAAGGCGCGCGAAGGGGTATATGGCATGCCGTACGAGGAATGGAAGGACAAGTACCAGCTTGAAGCCAGTAAAGAACAAAAAGAGCTTTATGCCAAAAATTTTCCCAGGTAACAAAATAATGACGTCCGAATTTTATAAGGGGAATTTTGCGAACTGAGTCAACTATTAGTAACCCATAACTGGATAGCATTGTTTTGTGTCCTAAAAAAGATACAAATAAAGGAAGCAGATTATGGGTACTTTAAATCTTAGTCAGGTTGTAGAAAAATCCATTCAGGTGGATGAGATCAGCTTTCCGCTGATAGCTGAACTACAATCAAAATTTAACATGACTCATTTGAAAAGGAGCAATCGCGTCAATATTCGACTACGCGATGATGATATCAGTACGCTGGAGGCACAGGCATTGGATGCGGGCATGTCATTCCAGTCATTTCTATTTGAAGTGATCCATCAGCATGCCAAAAGGAAAATCAACAATAGTTAAAGTGGTGTAAGGGTTCGGTTCAGCTTTCTGTGTCTGGCACAACCCTGTTGATATCAAACCACTGTGTGTCTTCTTTCCTGTCCAATTCTTTGATGTAAAGTATGTGACCATCCAGTTCCCAGGTGGCATCAGTTTGTACAGGTTCTCCATTGCGTAGTTCAAAGCGCATAGTAAATTGCCCGGAATTTACCCGCATAAAAATATAAGGTGAAAAAGCCTGGATCACTTCAACCTGGAGCTCACGAATAAATTGCTGCCGGGTATCGAGCACAAGCCTGCCGACCAGATGCTCGTATATTTTCCTTCTGTCTTCTTCCATACCGCGAAATTCGATAGTGTGAAGTTCGCCTTCCTGTTTGACAAGCTTGATGCTGTCCGGAATCAGCAAGGCCATAAAGCGTTCCTTCTCGCTACCTTCCCTTTCCCTTTCCTCATCAACAAGGGCGCGGTCCTGGCGCCTTTCCTGACGGCGTTGCAAGCGCCTTTGCATCCTGCGCTCATGTCTCTCAATTCTTTCTACAGATGGGGGAGCACCATTTTCTGCGAGAATGCGGTCGCTTTGCAGAAAAGGTAATGAGGGATCGATACGACGCGTGACAGATTCATTATCAATCCAGTCCTGCGTTGTATAGGAATAGGCCCAGTTACCGTCGTAGATATTAACTGCTCGTTCGACATACTGTTCGATCATTGCCAGGTAATCTGCCTGGGAATAGGGTTGGGCATTGCAAAGCCAGGGCAGGGTTAGCAGGACAAAAGAAGTGATACCTGATTTCATACCAGGGAACCTTTGATCACGCTGAAACTATTCATACTTAACCAGAGGTTCCCTCGCCTTGATCTGTATAGGGGGCTTTTATTGCATTGGTACCAGTTTAACTGGCTTGATGTCGATATGCTCCCAGACTTTTCCGCTGATATAGGGATCTTTATTCAGGTGCTCTTCAAGGCTGGCCTGGTCGGGAAATTCCAGGTGCAGGGTTGAACCAATCATTTTGCCTTCAGCATCCAGTATGGCGCCGCCGCTGAGGAAATGGCCTTCGGCAATTAATTGCCTGACCCCGGCAAGGTGAGCATCACGATGCTGCATGCGCCTATCAAGGGCTTCATCATCCGTGTGGTCCATGGCGGTGACTGAAAATTGCATAACTTCCCCCGGGTTAGTAAATTTTTTTGAGGTTGGTGATTGCTGTGAATTTATGTCGGAGATTGCTGCATGGCCATCTCCGACGTTGCTTTCAAAAAATTAAACCTGCTCAGACTTCAGAGATAAACTTGGTAACAAGACATGCTTCGAGTCCTTCAATCCCTTCTTCAGATCCATGCCCTGATTCCTTGATGCCACCAAAAGGTGATTCAGGCACGGAAATAGCAAAACTGTTGATACCGATCATGCCAGCTTCCAGTTGTTCACCAAGTAATTTGACCCGTTTGGAAGAATCCGTAAAGGCAAAGGCAGCCAGGCCGTAAGGCAGGCGATTGGCTTCCTTGATGACGTCAGCGAAATCGCTGAATGAATTGATGATAGCTACTGGTCCAAAAGGTTCTTCCTGCATGATGCGAGCACTATGCGGCACATTGGACAATACGGTTGGCTGGTAAAAATTGCCGGGGCCTTCAATATCAGCTCCACCCGTATTCAGGGTAGCGCCAGCCTTGACCGCATCATCCACCAGGTCGCGAATGGCATCACGGCGACGCGCATGAATCAGTGGCCCCATAGTGTTGTTTTCATCCAGCGGGTTGCCGACCCGGATGTCATTTGTCAGGGTTGTGAAGCCCTCAACAAATTTTTCAAAGTGGGATTCATGAATCAGAAAGCGGGTAGGTGAAACACAGACCTGACCACCATTGCGAAATTTGGCTGCTACGCTTTGCTTCAAAACAGCATCAATATCGGCATCTTCAAAAACCAGCACTGGTGCATGACCGCCCAATTCCATAGTGGTGCGGATCATGTTGTCTGCAGCCTGTTTCATCAGCGCTTTACCCACAGGTACCGAACCGGTGAATGACATTTTACGAATAACGGGGGAGCTAAGCAGATAGGTAGAGACGACATGCGGGACGCCAAATACCACTGACAAGACGCCATCAGGTAAGCCGGCATCCTGCAGACACTTTGCCATTAACAGGGCGGTAGCAGGGGTGTCTTCAGCGGGTTTGAATACGCAGGAGCAGCCGGCACCAAGCGATGCGCCCATTTTTCTGGCGGGATTGCCTTGCGGAAAATTCCACGGTGCAAATGCAGCAACAGGACCAATCGGTTCCTTGACCACATACATGCGTGAGCCAGGTTGACGTTGTGCAAGCACGCGTCCGTAAGCACGGCGGCCTTCTTCGGCGTACCAGTCCAGTACATCAGTGGACATCTTCAGTTCCATGCGTGATTGCAGGATGGGTTTGCCCGATTCCAGTGTTGCCACCGTGGTTATCTGCTCCACTCTTTCACGCATCAGGTTGGCGGCTTTCCGTAGCACGGCGCTGCGTTCTTCAGGCAGTTTATCGCGCCAGACTTTAAAACCTTCTTCAGCGGCAGCCAGGGCCCGGTCCATATCATCTTCAGTGGCATGGGGAAGTTTGCCAAGGACTTCTCCGGTAGCTGGATTAAGTACATCCTCACTTTTGCGGTCCCCTTTGGAAATCCATTCACCAGCGATAAATAGCTGGAGTTCCGGGTAAAGTTCAAGAGGGTTGCTGCTTAATTGTTCTGCTTCGGCCACGGTGTACTCCTGTGTGGTTAGGACCCTTAAATTTATTCGGTATTCAGAAAGGGGCGTAATGATCGCTCAAAAGGGGTGTTGGAGTAAAATTTTTCGTTATACTGCCGGTTCTGCATTCCCCCTCATTCTGGAGATAACATGTCTGAAGACTCCTCAATTCCGTTTAACGACAAGTACAAGCGAATAGCCACAGAAGAAGCCTGGGCGCCGCAGGTTTTGATGGATATGTATCGGGGTCTGTATGAGAAGGGACAACTCAAGGATCCGGGGTTTGAAAGTCTCTGGGGTTTTTATGGTAGCTCCATGGAACCCAGGCCAGTGACAGTCCGGCGCAAACTGGCAAACCTGGATGAAGAAAGACTGGCGGATATGGATGCGGCCGGTATTGATTTTGCCGTGCTGGCCCTAACCTCCCCCGGAGTGCAGGTGTTTGACAGGGATACAGCGGTGTCAGTTGCCAGGGACAGCAATGACATGGTCAGGGAGGCCGTTGACAGGCATCCCTCACGCTATGCCGCACTATGTGCCATTGCACCGCAGGCGCCCGAGCTGGCAGCTCAGGAACTTGAGCGCTGCAAGGCCCTGGGCTTTCGGGGCATCATCAATAATTCACATACCCATGGTGAATACCTCAGTGACAAGAAATTCTGGCCAATCTTTGAAGCCGCCGAAGCGATGGATATGCCTATTTACCTGCACCCCAATACGCCGCCAAAAAACATGATCGAGCCCATGCTTGAAGTGGGTCTGGATGGCGCCATCTTTGGATTCGGGGTGGAAACCGGATTGCATATGTTGCGCATTATTACTTCAGGTGTGTTTGACCAGTTTCCAAAATTACAGATGATTATCGGCCACATGGGCGAGGCCTTGCCGTACTGGATGTACCGACTGGATTTCATGCATCACGCGCAAGTCAGCTCCAGGCGTTACGAAACTCTTAAACCCCTGAAGAAAAAAGTCAGTGAGTACATGAAAGATCACGTCACTATCACCTGCAGTGGTATGGCCTGGGAGCCGGCAGTTCGATTTGCCCAGCAAACCATTGGCGTAGACAAGGTTATGTATGCCATGGACTATCCTTACCAGTATGTACTGCAGGAAGTCAGGGATATGGACGCTATGGATATATCAGATGAGCATAAGAAGCTGTTTTACCAGGAGGTAGCGGAGAGAGTGTTCAAGCTGTAGTGTGGTTCGACACATAGCCAGCCATTGAGAGACAATCCAACTATCGCCTCTACCTTCATATTCATTTCATCTTTCTCGCGTACCTTTTGCTTTTATTTTTCAAGTAGTAAGTGCCTGTGATGATTAACCTTTCTTTTAAGTACCCATTACTCCGGATAGGCGTGTTGATGCTGGTCACAGCCTTTAGCCTGCCGGTCATTAGTCAGGACGCAACACCCCTTGGCGGAATTACCGGCGGTAAATCCTTCGTGGTGGCAAATCTTCCTGATACTGAGATTCGTGTCGATGGTCGTCTTGATGAAGACATCTGGTCGCGAGCGGCTGTTATTACTGATTTTCATCAGATGGCTCCTTTCGAATATACGCAGCCAAGCCAACCGACAGAAGTGCGGGTTTTCTATTCCAGTGATGCTATTTATATCGGCGCCCGAATGTACGAGGAAGACCCCTCCCTGATTACTGCCAATGTCCTGCTTCAGGGCCAGGGACTACCCAATGATGATTCCTTCAATATCATGCTGGATCCCTACATGGATCGTCGCAGTGGCTTTATTTTCGAAATCAATGCCAACGGTGTGCGTGTAGAAGGTATTTACCAGAATGTGTCCGGTGTTGATCGTAACTGGGAAGGTATTTGGCAAGCAGGCTCAAATATAGATGAACAGGGTTGGACTACGGAAATTCGTATCCCGTTTCAGACCTTGTCATTTGATCAGGGTAATACAGAGTGGGGAATTAACTTCAGACGCACCATCAGGCGCAATACTGAAGAGATAGCCTGGGTATCACGCAACCGTTTGCTCAACCCGAGTATTGCCGGCACCGCGACGGGGCTAGAAAATTTACAGCAGGGACTGGGGCTTGATGTAGTACCTTACCTGGTGATGCGCAAGGAGCGTGTGTTGGGTCCAGGAGGTTATGAGGATGAAGTACTCGAACCCCAATTGGACATGTACTACAAAGTGACACCACAGCTTAATGCCGCTCTCACCATCAATACGGATTTCTCTGCGACAGATGTTGATTCACGACAGGTGAACCTGACTCGATTCAATCTATTTTTTCCTGAGCGCAGGGATTTCTTTATTCGCGATGCAGATATTTTTCAGTTTGGTCGCATTGGCGTGGGCTCCAATTTCAATGAGGAAGGCAACGATGCCATTCCCAGGTCAGCCTTGCAGAATGGACGTCCGTTTTTCTCCCGTCGCATCGGACTCAGTCCTGGTGGGCAGCCATTGGACATTAATGCCGGGGCCAAACTTAGTGGTCGAGTGGGCGCCTGGGATGTCGGTGCACTGGCAGTGAATCAGGATGAGGACCCAGTAGCCGGCGTGGATGGCCAGACCGTGTTTGTCGGCAGGGCGGCTCTGAATGTACTTGATGAATCCCAGCTTGGCGTGATCGCTACCAGTGGCGACCCGCGCTCCAATGTCGATAACAGTCTGGTAGGTACAGATTTCCGCTACCGCAATTCCCGCCTGCCGGGAGGCAAGATTGTTGAGGGACAACTCTGGTACCAACAGACTGACACCGATGGCATTAGTGGTAATGATTCCTCCTGGGGCTTCGGTATCAGCTCGCCTAATACCGCCGGTTGGCGCGGTGGCTATCGCTACAAACGCATTGAAGAAAACTTTTCTCCGGCATTGGGTTTCGTTAATCAGACGGGTGTTGAAGATCATGCCTTAGATTTTGGTTACCGGCATTTTTTCCCGGCGGGCGGTTTGGTGCGGTCGGTTTATACGGGATTTGACAGCTACCGTAACAGTGATCTGGATACAGGCGATGTGATTGGTGAAGTAAAGGATGTTCGAATCAATGCCAGTAACAATGTTGGTGATTCAGTTTCTGCCAGCATTGTGCGCACACGTGAAGTGTTAAGTCGGAACTTTGCCATCTATCGTCCTTCAGACGGTAGCGGCAATATCGTCATTCCACCGGGAGATTATGAATTTACTCAAGGGTCGGCTCGCATCAGTTCCGCCGGACGGCGACGCCTGTCTGGCAATGTCAGTTTTACCTGGGGTGATTATTTTGGCGGCAACAGTTTTCGACGCAGTACTGGTGTGAACTGGCAGCCCAGTAATCGCTATAACCTGGGTATGGATTACTCTGAAAATGAAATTCATTTACCACAAGGACATTTCACCGTAAGGCAAATTTCTTTCGACTCCCTGATTAATTTTACCCCGGAGATTAGCTGGGCCAATATCATTCAATATGACACGGTCTCGGAAGGAATTGGTATTAACAGTCGTCTGCGCTGGATTCCTGAGGCGGGCAGGGAAGGCTTCCTTGTTCTTAACTGGGGTATGGTAGACCTGGACAAGGATAATGACTTTGCCTCAATCAATGGTGACTTGTCTCTGAAGTTTAACTACACCTTTCGGTTTTAGGGTTGGCACAAGAACAACGGCAGACTACCTCCGCCAGGTGAAGAATAGATATGAAGAACAGATCCAAACAGGTTTTCAGCTCAGCAATTTCTTTCTTGTTGATTTTGCCGCTGCTGGTATTTGCTCAGGGTGGTCTGAATTTTGACGCGATTGAAATTCAAACCGTGGAGCTGGAAGACAATGTCCATATCCTCATGGGTGGGCCGGCCCAGGGCAATGTACTTGCCCTGTCCGGACCAGATGGCATTCTTATAGTGGATTCCATGTATGCCCCCATGCATGACAAGTTGGTTGCAGCCATTCGGGAGTTCAGTGCTGCGCCCATTCGCTATGTAGTTAACACGCATATGCATGGCGATCACACGGCGGGTAATGATGCGTTTAAAGCCCTGGGAGCCACGGTGATAGGACAGGAGAATATCCGGCCCAGAATGGCGGCACTGGGTGCACAGAATCTGCCGGATCTTCTTTACCAGGATTCATTGACCCTGCACATGAATGGTGAAGAAATTCAGATCTTCTGGCCGCAACCAGCGCACACCGATCACGACTCCATGATTTATCTGAAAAATGCCAACATCCTGCATATTGGGGATGTACCGTCCAACCTGCGCTATCCCAATATCGGTATTGATGATGGTGGCAGCGTTGATGGTATGACCCGCGCTGCCCGGATGGTTTTGCAATTGGCTGATGAAAATACCCGGCTGATTGCGGGTCATTTGGGGCCGATTGTGCCCTTTGCCGAAGTGGAAGCGCAGTTGGCCATGTTTGCTGAAGTCAGTTCACGCATCCAGGGCATGATTGACCGGGGCATGAGCCTGGAAGAAGTGCTTGCGGCCAGACCAACTGCAGATTTTGATGCAGCGCGTGCAGCCGGTGCGATCACCCCTGTACGCTTTACCACGCTGGTTTATACTGATCTTGCCCGCAGACAATAACCCCTTCTGAGCAGGAAGTGGGCCTGGCATTGACTATGGCGGGAAATCTTCCAAACTAAATTCCTTGGAAGATATGGAACAGAACTAAAAGGCAATCATACTTCTTGAATGCTTTATGCCTGAACCATGCAGAAGAAGTTCAGCTTATTCCCATCAAGGTCTCTGAAATATCCGCCATAAAATCCGGAATCACTTTCTGCCGGCCTGAAACCAGGGGCGCCTTCATTGGTCCCTCCCAACTCCAGGGCTTTGGCATGCAATGTATCAACCTGTTCGGGGGATTCCAGGGCCAGTGCCACCATGGTGCCATTACCTACAGTTGCCGCTTCCTGGTTGAAGGGTTTGATAACTCCAAACCCTGGAAGATCCATGGAAGGAGCCCAGGCAGTGTAATAGCCTTCAACATCCATCAGGCGGCCAATACCAATTTCAGCAAACAAGGCATCATAGTAAGCCTTGGCCTGTTCCAGATCATTGGTTCCTACAGTGACATAACCGATCATTATTTTTTCTCCTGTTACAGATTTTGAAATCTGGATTATCAATTATTCCAGGGAAAAATAAGTTTATCTCTCGATCATGCTTAATGCATTCAGTTTATTTCCATCAAGATCACAGAAATAGCTGTAGGCCATCTCCGGCCTACAAAGGTTTGGCATTGGCCAGACGCCAGGACTCACAAACACTCGAATTGAACATACCACTGTCGCAGTTGATGTAATCCAGGTATTCCCATACCTGACTTTGTATCAGAGTTATGTCCGTCAAAGGTCTGTCGAAAACATAAATATCATTTTCCAGAAAGCCAAGCATGTCGGAAAAGGCATTGGCACTCAGGCGACTAGCATCACCTGGAGTACTGCTTCGACCCGCCCGGTATTCAGACATCAACAGTGCCATGATGACCGGATCATGGATAAGCTCCTCGGCGCTGATGCCCGGGTAATGATTATCTCTATCCAGCAACAGTCTCAATTCTCTGGCCTGATGCATGATGTTGGTTTCAGGAGCCATTAATTCTGTGCGGAACGCCTTGAATTCTGCAGGGGAAATAGACTCTGGATTTCTGCCTGCATTTTCGTAGGCAGTGCTCATTCTGATTTGTGCCAGTCCCAGGGACAGATCTGCCCCCAGAGCCGATCCAAAACAATCGGTAAAGCGTCGTTTTTTTGTCTGATAGCGCTGATGACCATAAATGATGCTGGCCAGTAGTTCCGGAGGTAAATCATTTTTTAGCGCCTCCATTGCAATGACCTCCTGATAGCGGGAAATTGTCGCCAGGTGGTCAGGGGTGCTGGCAAACAGTCTCCCAGTACAGGCAATGGCCGTTAAAGTATCTGCTTTGACCAGATTGGCTTTTCCAGCTAGTGAAAAAAGGAGAAACGAACTCGCAATTAATCCGCTCGTCCAAAGAAATATAAGTTTGTATAGCTTCATGACTGAGAACCACCAATGAGTAAGTCGTCTCCTTTTCTCTGTAGGGGGATAGATTCCAGTGCCGTGCCTGAACAGGGGCCTTCCACACAAAGGCCGCTGTCTTTTTCAAACTTCGCGAAATGAGTCGAGCACAGGAAATAGCGGTGGTCTGTAGTAAATACATCGCCGGGAATATGGTTAAGCGGTACATCGTAATGCGGACAGGAATTCCTGAAAGCCCTGAATTCACCCGCGTCGTTGTAGATAAACAATCGGAAGGCGAAGGGTGAATCGCCACCAAAGCGAAATTCCTTAACCTGACTTTCTTCTATGCCACCAGACTGGCACAGGTAAGTGCCTGGGGCTGGGGCATGTCGTTGCTCAAACCATGCTTTCATCTGCAGTACTATAAATAAAAAAGGCCCCATTGGGGCCTTTTTAAAATTGTTACACCTATTTAGAACGGATACTTGTTTTGACCCGTTTGCATGGTGACCCATTTCAACTCGGTGCATTCGTCAATGGAGAAGTGTCCCCCTTCACGTCCGTAAGATGAGTTCTTCACACCACCAAAAGGTATCACTGGTTCATCACGAACACTTGGACCGTTAATGTGCACCATGCCGGTTTCCAGGTTCTCGATGCAGTACCAGGTTTTTTGCAGGTCATTGGTGATGACCGCTGAAGACAAACCATATTCCACATCATTGGCCAATTCGACCGCATGGACATGGTCCTTGGCTTTGATCACAGCTGCCAGTGGGCCAAATACTTCGGTTTTGAACAGGCTCATATCTGGCGTGACATCGGCTGCAACGCTGGGCTGGAAGACATTACCATCGTAATCACCACCAGCAACGATTTTGGCGCCGGCGCTGACAGCCGCATCCAGGTGCTCCTTGATAAAGGCTGGCTGAGTGGTACGAATCAATGGGCCAACAATCAAGCCTGGTGTGCGCGGATCGGCACCGTAAGAAATACCTTCCACTTTCTTGGCCAGTTTTTCCACGAATTCATCGTAGACACCTGCTTCCACAATCACGCGGGAGCCGGTCATGCAGATCTGGCCCTGATGCATGAAATTACTGAAGGCGGCGGTATCAACTGCGTAATCCACATCGGCATCATTGAGCACGATGATCGGGTTTTTGCCGCCCATTTCCAGCGCAAAGCGTTTGCCGGCAGCGGCAGCAGTAGCCCCAACTTGCCAGCCAACACGACTGGAACCGGTGAAGGTGATGAATTTCACGCGGGGATCGGTGATCAGGTCATCACCCAGTTCGGCACCCTGGGCTGGTATCACATTCAACACGCCGGGCGGGAAGCCGGCATCACTAAACAGTTCACCCAGCTTCAGGCCAATAACCGGTGTCATTTCCGAAGGCTTGAGAACCATGGTGTTGCCTGCGGCCATTGAGAAGCCGATTTTGCGTACACCCAGAAGTAGCGGGAAATTAAATGGCGCGATAGCAACGGTGACGCCCAGCGGGCGGCGGATACAAAATGATTTAACTCCCGGGTAGTTGGAGGCATAGGTTTCACCCTTGATGCGGCGACATTCTCCAGCCATGGAGCGCAGGAAATCGGGGGTATGATGCGTTTCATAACCGGCTTTGAGCATGGTGGAGCCGGCTTCATCAATCAGCACATCACGTAATTCTGCGGCACGTTCTTCCATAAGGTCGGCAGCATCAAGAAACAGTTTTTCGCGTGCGGAGGGGGGAATGTCTTTCCAGGTTTCAAAGGCTTTCTGGGATGATGCCAGTACTGCCTCAAGGTCTTCTTTCTGGGCATTTTGCACCTTGGCATAGACTTCATTGTTAGCGGGGTTCATGTCATCGCTGAATTTCCCGGAGGCCGAAGAGGTGTACTGGCCATCAATAAATAGTTGATATTCTTTCATTTTACTTATAACTCCCTTCTAGGATGTTGGTCTTATTATGAGGCGAATGGCGCCTAAATTATCGAATAGCGCAGACAGAATCAAATGGTATTTGGAACCAGGGTGATTCTTTAAAGTTTCAATTCAATAACAGGTTGAAGCGATAGGGCCGCCAGAGTGTTTGCCTGTTCTTCCAGGCTTGTGGCTGCCAGATTCATTGCCGCCTTCAGTCGCCCATGATAGGAAGAACCTGAATTGGCATGTTCTGACAAAGTCATTCCCAACCAGTGCATCACTACCAGGCCGGTCAGGTGCAGGAAATGATAGGCACCGGGGTCAACAGACTTGTTGTCTTCCTTGGCTTTTGCCAGAATCTTTTCAAGGGTAGATTCAAGTGTCTGCAAGGCACTGGACAGGCTTTGCTTAAGCGCGTTGTCTTGCGCAGTGGCGTCAATGTCCTGTCGAATAATTGCTGTCAATTCTTTTAACGTATTACCTTCATTGGATAGTACCTTGCGCTTGAGAAAATCCAGTGCCTGGATGCCGCTGGTACCTTCATAAATAGAAGCAACACGAATATCTCTGGCCAGGCGTTCCAGTGGATAGTCATTGGTGTAGCCGTAACCACCCAGCACCTGGATGCCCTGGCTGGCAATATCAAAGGCCGTTTCTGCGCCCAGAGTTTTAGCAATGGGCAGAAGCAATTCTGCCAACCGCAAGTATTGCTCAGCTGTTTCTGACTCTTCAGAAAATTCTGCCAGGTCAAGCCAGGCCGCAGTCCTGAATGCCAATGCCCTGATCATTTCACTGCGGGCAGTCATTTCCAGCAGCATGCGTTTGACATCGGCATGTTCACTGATCATGACAGCTGGTTCATCGGGCCGTCCTCCCTGAGGACGTTCCCGGGCATAATCAAGTGCACGCAATGTGGCCACATTGGCTACGGCTGATCCCTGGACGCCAACCGCAAGGCGCATGCCATTCATCATGATGAACAAGGCCTGGAGCCCCTTACCGGTTTCACCAATCAGGTAGCCCTCGGCATTGTCGAACTCAAGCACACAGGTTGGCGAAGCATGCAGGCCCATTTTATGTTCAAGACGGGAGACACTGACACCATTGAGACTGGCTGCGCTGATGTCGTCATCCTTGAATTTAGGCACAGCAAACAAGGCTAAAGCACGCGTGCCGATTTCTTCACTGGGAACACGGGCCAGAACCAGATGAACGATCTGCTCAGTGGCATCATGGTCACCGTAGGAAATCCAGATCTTGGAGCCGGATATCTTCCATTTGTTGCCTTCACCCAGTGTCGCACTGGTCCTGATTCGACCAACATCGGAACCCGCCTGGGGCTCACTGATTACAATGGTGGAAGATACTTCACCACTTAGTAGTCCGGGAACCCAGCGTTGTACAAGGGCTTCCTCGGCGTTGGCAATTAGTGCCCTGGCAGCACAGCGGACATTGATGCCCATCATGCCAAAAGCCATGTTGCTGCCATCGAGGATTTCCTGGACTGCACTTTGCACAATGTTGGGGAAATCCATGCCGTCAAAGTCCATTGGTAAACCCAGCGCAGGAAAACCCAGTTCACACCATTCCCGGAATATCTCGGGTGTTCCCGCGGGAAGGGAGACGCTGCCATTTTCCAGTTTACAGCCCTGGATATCGCCTGACTCTGCCAGGGGAACAAGTTTTTCTTCAGCAAAACGTGCACTCTGGTCAAACATCATTTCGATCATTTCCGCATCGACATGGGAGTATTTCTCCGAGGCGAGAATGGCATCCATGTCGGCGATGGTACGCAAATGAAAATGCAGGGCTTCTATCTGATCGAGATAAAGGGGCATGGGAAAATCCGGTTATAGTTTTATGTTGTTGTTCTGGTTTTATTTGCGCTGGCGAGTGAAAAAAGTTAATAACTGCAAGATATAGGATAAAAGGATAAAAGGATAAAAGGATAAAAGGATAAAGGGATAAAAATGTAAAGTTATAGTTAATGGGAATGTAACTAAAGTGGTGTTGAACTTGGATACCAGTTTTCGTCACGCCCGATGACGGTAGTATCGTTTATATTTATTGTTCCTGAAAATCTGTCCACGAATAACAATTCTTTTTGGCCGTCAGGATTAATTGTCATGATGGTGAGAATATTGGTCTGGCGGGAATAGCTCAGGTGGTAGGGAATTTGTTCAGTGCTCAGCAGCAAAGGCGTTGATGTAAAAGTTTTCAGGTCAAACTGAACCAGCCTGGCTTCGTTGGCACCCAGTTCAATGTATGCCAGTAGCTTGTTATTAATCCACTCAGGAGCAAGCAAATGGTAAGGACTGCAGTCGATCAGTTTTTCAACAAAAAGAGCATTGGTTTCTGATTGTGAAACTGCGACGGTTTTCAGTGATGAGCATGATCCGGCATTACACTGTTCCGATTGGCAAGTAGCATCTACAAATACCAGGCGGCTGCCGTCATGGGACCAGGCCAGGTGTTCGTACATGCCAGCCTCTTCTGTAAGCAGGAAGTCATTGCCATAGGCCAGGTCTCTGGCCCATAAATGAGCTTTACTGTCTTCCAGGTACCGGGGATAAACAACATAACGGCCATCGGGTGAATACACTGGAAAATCGTCAGGATTACCGATTGCCTCCAGGAGGGCTGAATTATTCAGTAATGACTGATTGGGTAATGCAGCGATTGCGTTTCCAGAAGCGACTGCCTGAGGACCATTCCCAATAAGAGGAATAAGAATAACGGCCGCAATAAGAAGACTGGCCATGGCCAGGCTTTCTGCCAGCATCTGCCGGGATACAAACCAGGCGGTGGGCAGTGCTGGTTCAGGTGTTGTTTCCCAGCGCACATCTGCGACGAGGCTGTAACCTTGCTTGGGATAGGTAGCAATAATTGCCTGCTTGCGGGCATCGTCGTTGAACACTTTTCTGAGCCTGGCAATACAGCGTTGTAATGCCCCCGGCTCGACTATCGTATTGGTCCAGAAGGCATCCAGCAGGGTCTGATGAGAGACGACTTCACCCTGATGCTGGGCAAGAAAATAAAGCACTTTGCTTACTTTGGGTTCCAAAGAGATACATTCACCATCCAGGATGATCTGGCGGCGGTCTGTATCTACGCGATAATTGTTAATAAAAAAATTGTGCACAGGGTTTATCGCAGCTCATCAGGAAAAAATCAGCTTTTTCCTTTTAAAAGTCATTGGTTTACGGCAAGAAGTGTGGAGAATATAGCAAAATTTCAGACTCCAGTGTTAAACAAAGTCAGGGGATAGCATTCATGACCACCAGATTCAGCTTAAAACCACTACACATTGCCATTCTAGTTGCTGCGGGCGGTACCAGTTCTGTCATGGCGCAGGGAGACCTGCTGGAGACCATCGTGGTCACTTCTGACAGGCAGCAGACTGAAATTAAAGACATTGCGTCCAGTATCTATTCTCTGGGCTCCGAAACCCTGGAAATGATACGTCACGTCCACATTGGGGAAGTACTCAACTCGGTACCTGGCGTGGTATTTAATCGGGGCAATGGGCAGGAATCCCTGCTTGGGATCCGTTCTCCCGTGCTCACTGGCGCAGGCAGTTGTGGGGCATTTCAGACCGCCCAGGATGGCATCCCGCTCAGGGGTGCAGGATTTTGTAATGTGAACCAGTTGTTTGAAGCCAATAGTGAACAGGCCGGAAATATCGAAATTGTTCGTGGCCCGGGCAGTGTTTTGTTTGGCGTAAATGCCTTGCATGGTGCGATCAATGTTATCAGTCCAACCCTGACCGGTGATGCCGGAGGGGATATTGCCTTTGATGTTGGGCCAAATGAATATGGCCGCATCACAGCAGGTTATAACACCGGTAGTGGTGAGCATGCTTTTGGGGCTTATTTCAACGGGGCTTCTGATGGAGGTTATTTAGATGAATCTGGCTTTGATCAGCAAAAAGTGACGTTATCACATCGCTACCAGGGGTCAGATATCACAGTTACCTCAGTACTGGCGGCTACAAATCTGAACCAGGAAACTGCGGGCTATCTGGATCGGGGGTTTGAAACCTATAAAATTTCTTCACTTAAAAAAATCAATGAAAATCCGGAAGCTTTTCGTGATGCCCAGAGTTTTCGTCTGCATAGCCGTATTGAAGGCACTACAGAAAATGGCAGCTGGATGATCACGCCTTATATACGCGATACAGACATGACCTTTCTAATGCATTTCCTGCCCGGAGCACCCCTGGAAGAAAACGGACATGATTCTATTGGTTTGCAGACCATGTATTCAGCCGGTAATGGTGCGCTGGAGTGGACTGTCGGCGTGGATTTTGAATATTCGGACGGCTTTCTGAAACAGACCCAGGCCTTCGGTTTCGGCTCATTTCCCACCGGCAAGCAATATGACTACACGGTGGATGCCGCTATGGTTTCTCCCTATGCCCTGTTGGAGTACCAAAGTAGTGATCAGGATCAACTGTCTCTGGGTCTGCGCTATGAAATGCTTGAATACGATTACGACAATCGCATGATAGATGGTAATACCGCAGCTGATGGGTCTTCCTGTTCTGCTTCGGCATTTAATCCCACCGGGACCTGTCGCTATAGTCGTCCGGGTGATCGTACGGATGATTTCGATAACTATTCATTACAACTTGGCTGGATTCATGACTTTGATGAGAATGCCCAGTTTTTCAGTAATGTATCACTTGCTTTCAGGGCACCACAGGCTACCGAGTTATACCGCTTGCAACAGAACCAGCAGGTAGCTGACCTGGAATCAGAAGAAATGGAGAGTTTTGAGGTGGGTTATCGTGCCAGCAGGGGCAATATGTCCTATACCCTGGCGGCCTATTACATGCAGAAGGACAATGTCATTTTCCAGGACAGTGGTCGCAATAATGTCGACAATGGTGAAACTGAACATAAAGGCATTGAACTTAACTCGCAATTTACCCTGACTGATCAGTTGAGCTTGACTGTGGTCGCAAGTTACGCGCGCCATACTTATGAAGCCAATGTGGCGCCCAGAGGAGTATCAATACTGCTTGATGGCAAGGATATCGACACAGCACCAAAACTAACCGCCAATGCCAAACTCAACTGGACCATTAATGCCAACAACAACATGAACCTGGAATGGGTGCATATGGACAAGTATTACATGGATGAATCCAACACCCATGAGTATGAAGGCCATGATTTGCTGAACCTGCGCTACCAATATGATTCAAATAGTAACTGGTATGCTTCTGCAAGAATCACAAACCTGCTGGATACAGATTACGCAGAACGCGCTGACGTGAATGCGTTTTCAGATTTTACCGGTGACCGTTACTTTGTTGGTCAACCAAGAAGTGTTTACTTTACTCTGGGTAGCCGGTTTTAATACAGGAGCAAGGAGCAAGGCTCTAGGGAGTTAATTGAATTCAGTCAGTGCAAAGTCGATATTTTTACTAAAGGCAGGCTTAAAAGCTTGACAAAAAATTTCTGGAAATCATGATTTCCTTGCTCCTTGCTCCTTGCTCCTTGCTCCTTGCTCCTTGCTCCTTGCTCCTTGCTCCTTGCTCCTTGCTCCTTGCTCCTTGCTCCTTGCTCCTTGCTCCTTGCTCCTTGCTCCTTGCTCCTTGCTCCTTGCTCCTAAATCACTCCCTGTTCCTTCAACACATTGATCACCTGTTCAATACATTCCTCAACATCCAGTTTATGGGTTGGCAGTATGAGGTCGGGGTTTTCCGGCTCCGGATAGTCAAAAGAAATACCTGGAACGTTGCCTGTCGGTACGTTTTCTTCTGCGGTATATAGCCCACTTGGGTCGCGCTGTTTGCACACTTCCAATGGTGGGTTCAGATAAATCAGAATACAGTTTTCTTCACCGATGACGCTGATCATGTGTTCCCGTGAATCCAGGTTTGGAGAGACAAAGGCAGCACAGCAAATCAATCCTGAATCATTCAGGTACTTGGCAATGAAAGCACTGCGGCGTAAATTTTCAGCGCGACCATCAGCATCGTGTGGTAAATCCTTGCTGATACCCAGACGCATTTGTTTGCCGTCCAGTACCGTGCTGACACGTCCCAGATCAAATAATCTTCTTTCCAGGGCGTGAGCCAATGTGGATTTACCGGATCCTGACAGGCCGATAAACATGACGGTCACTGGTTTTTGCCCGAAGCGTGCAGCTCTTTCTTCGGTAGTGACGTGAGCCGAGACAGTACTAATATGTTTACCTGTGTTCTGTTCATCGGCAATCATACCGGCCGCCACCGTGACATTGGTCAGGCGATCAATAATGATAAATGAACCGGTTCCCGGATTGCCCTGGTAGTCATCAAAATAGACGGGCTCATTCAGAGATACATCACACAAGCCGATTTCATTCAATTCCAAAGCAGGCGCAGGGCTGGTTTCCAGGGTGTTGATATTGACCTTATGCTTGACGGCGGATATCTGGCCACTGGTCGACTTGGTGTTGAGTTTGAAGTCGTATTGTTTGCCCGGCAGTAATGCCTTTTCATTCATCCACACAATATTGGCCGAGAATTCGTCCCGGGTTGTGGGCAGGTTGTCTGAATGCACAATCATGTCACCGCGGCTGATATCTATTTCATCTTCCAGGGTGAGCGTAATGGCCATCGGGGTAAACGCCAGTTCCAGTTCTTCATCGTAGGTCACAATGGACTTGATGGTGCTGGTTTTGCCTGAGGGCAGGGCGGTAATGTGGTCGCCTTTGCGAACAACGCCGGATGCCAGCGTGCCGCAGTAGCCGCGGAAATCCAGGTTAGGACGATTCACGTACTGGACAGGAAATCGAAAGTCATCGAAGTTCCGGTCAGCACTGATTTTGACGTTCTCCAGCATCCACATCAGAGTCTCACCGTCATACCAGGGGGTGTGTTCGCTGGCATTAACGACGTTATCGCCATTTTTGGCCGAGATAGGAATAAAGGTCAAATCCGGAGTATCCAGGTCTTTGGTGAAATCCAGGTAGTCCTCACGAATCTTGTTAAAGACATCTTCGCTGAACTCCATCAGGTCCATCTTGTTCACGGCAACAATCAGATGTTTGATACCCAGCAGAGAAGTAATAAAAGTATGACGGCGGGTTTGGGTTAATACACCATGTCGGGCATCAATCAGGATAATGGCCAGTTCGCAATTGGAGGCGCCGGTGGCCATGTTGCGTGTGTACTGTTCATGGCCCGGTGTGTCGGCAATAATAAATTTCCGTCTGGCCGTGGAAAAATAGCGGTAAGCGACATCAATCGTGATGCCCTGTTCCCGTTCGGCCTGCAGGCCGTCGGTCAGTAGCGCCAGGTCAAAGTTGTCATCAGTAGTGCCTGATTTCACACTATCAGAACCGATGGCATCCAACTGGTCCTGGTAAATCATTTTGGTGTCATACAGCAGGCGACCGATCAGCGTGCTCTTGCCATCATCCACACTGCCGCAGGTCAGCAGACGCAAGAGTTCCTTGCGCTCATGTTGGGCCAGGTAAGCATTGATATCGGTACTAATGAGTTCTGACTGATGAGACATAACTTTCTTTAAATTATCTGGTAGTGGTGAAACATTAAATTTGCGCTGCTTTATCAAGTTTACTGAGAACTTCGAAGATAAAGGATAAAAGTCAGATTTACTTCCAGCCTTCCAGAGACTCGACCTTTATCCTTTATCCCTATATCCCGCTTTAAAAATACCCTTCCTTCTTTTTCTGTTCCATCGAGCCGGTAGAATCTTTGTCGATGGTGCGTCCTTGCCGCTCCGAGGTTGTCGCCATTAACATTTCCTGAATGATTTCAGGCAAGGTTGTAGCATCAGATTCTATTGCCCCTGTTAGTGGATAGCAGCCCAGGGTGCGAAAGCGTACTTTTTTCATGACGGCTTTATCCGCCAGTTCCTTGGGCACCCGATCATCATTGACACAAATTTCCGTGCCTTCATATTCCACTACCGGGCGCTCCTTGGAAAAATACAGATCAGGCAGGTCAATATTGTTGAGGTGAATGTATTGCCACACATCCAGTTCGGTCCAGTTTGAAATTGGGAAGACCCGAATACTTTCCCCTTTATTTATTTTGCCGTTATACAGGTTCCATAATTCCGGGCGCTGGTTTTTCGGATCCCAGCGGTGATTTTTATCCCGGAAAGAGTACACCCTTTCTTTTGCTCTTGATTTTTCTTCATCCCGGCGTGCGCCACCGAAAGCGGCATCAAACTTGTATTTGTTCAGAGCCTGTTTCAGTGCCTGGGTTTTCATAATATCGGTATGCTTGGCACTACCATGCGTGAAGGGTGTAACACCGGCGTCAACACCTTCCTGGTTTATATGAACAAGGAGATCAAGGCCAAGGCGTTCAGCCAGATTGTTGCGAAACTCGATCATCTCCTTTGAACTTCCAGGTGTATCTACATGCAACAATTTGAATGGTAGTTTGCCAGGATAAAAAGCCTTCAGGGCAAGATGCAGCATCACGGCAGAATCCTTGCCGATGGAATAGAGCATCACCGGGTTCTCAAATTCCGCTGCAACTTCGCGAATTATATGAATGCTTTCAGCCTCAAGCTGCTTGAGGTGAGTAAGCTTGTGTTCAGTCATCATGGTTTGAATAATCAGGTCAAAAGCTAATCCCGGACGGATTTAATCCGGGACAAATTGGGGCGCAAATTATACGGGAACATGGCTCTACGAGCCAGTCACAAGTTTCAAGTCACAAGCCACAAGTAACGACTCGTTGACTTGCAAGAATTTTACTTTGTTTAGGTAAAACTTGGGATTTCTTATATGTACCGATTTTCTGAGGACAGGAATATATATTCTCAGGTTGACGGGTTCTTACTTGTAACTTGTAACTTGTAACTTGTGACTTTTTTTAATCCGTAATACGCGGAATTGATTCCGGAGAAACGTCAACCTTGTCCAGTCCATAGTCTTCGGACAGATGTCCTTTCTGGTCGGGGCTGGTTTTGGCAGCATAATCCCGTGGTGGGGAAGGCTCTTCTTCACTTTTCTCGCTAAAAGTATCCCTGGTCAGGGCTTCCTGGGCTCGGGCCGAGTGAGAGAGCTGGTCGGAAATATATTCAGGGCAAAGCGCCTGGGCACCGGTTGCCATGTGACGATAAACTTCGCGATAGCTGTCGGTAAGGTTGTTGAGCAGGGTGGCTGAATTATTAAAATGGGCGTGCACATTATCCTTGTAGGTTTCGTGCTCACGCTCAAGAGCTTCAAGTTGATCTTCCAGAAGTTTTACTTTTGCTTCATCAGACTTGAATGTCTTGTAGACTACCGCGCCAACAATTAGTCCAATTGCAAAAGTGATCAGACCGATCAGCCAGGTCATAGTGCTTTTCCTATTCTAAATGAAACTAACAATGCGAAGTGGATTGAGATAATACTTGGATACATGCCAAGGATTATACCTATAATTAGTGTCATGTCCTGTCACTACAACAGAACTTTCTTACTGGAGTAATACCCTGACACCCACCGAACATTATTCCCGTGATCTTGCAGAGGGCAACATCCTTCCGGACAAGGCGCAGGAAGAAGCAATTTTAGAGTTGGACCTGCTATTCCATCACCTGGTTGGATACTGGAACAGGCCGGCCGGCCTCTTCAATACGTTCTTCAGCACTGTCTTCAGCAAGAACACAAAGAAGTTACAGGAAATTCGCGGCCTGTACCTCTGGGGCGGGGTTGGGCGTGGCAAAACCTACCTGATGGATATTTTTTTCCAGTGCCTGCCAGGCGAACGCAAAATACGCATGCATTTTCATCGCTTCATGCAGATGGTTCACCGCAGTCTTTACAATAACAGGGGCAAGGAAAACCCACTTGAACTGGTAGCAGCAGAAATTTGTGAAAGGGCAGATGTCCTTTGTTTTGATGAGTTTTATGTCAGTGATATTGGTGATGCCATGATCCTGGGGAATTTGTTTGATGCCTTGTTTGCCCAGGGCATGGTTCTGGTGGCGACCTCCAATATTATTCCCGGGAAGTTGTATGAAAGGGGCTTGCAGAGGCAAAAGTTCCTGCCAGCCATTGCCTTGATCGAACAATATACGCAGGTGTTAAATGTTGATGGGGGTACCGATTACCGTTTACGGACCCTCGAAAATGCTGGTATTTATCACAGCCCCCTCGGGGAAAAGGCTGAACAAGCCATGCATGATTGCTTCAGAAACCTGTCCAGGGGTGCGGCAACTGAAACAGATGGAACAATTGAAATATTAGGCAGGGATATTCCGGTTTTCAGTTGGACGGAAGGAGTCGCCTGGTTTGATTTTTCAAGTCTCTGTGACGGGCCACGCAGCGCGGCGGATTACATTGAGATATCCCAGCTGTTCCATACTGTGCTGGTGTCCAATGTGCCGGTTTTTGATCAGCATGGTGAGGATATGGCACGACGCTTTATCTCCATGGTGGATGAGTTTTACGACCAGAATGTAAAACTGGTCTTATCGGCAGCAAGCCCTCTGGAAGACCTTTACCAGGGCCAGGATCTTGGTTTTCCTTTTGATAGAACCCGATCCAGGCTCCTTGAAATGCAATCCGTGGAATACCTGGGTCAGGAACATCTGCCCGATGCCCAAGGACCCCCTGATTAAGCTAAAACCTGCGGATTTCACCAGCCAGGGGGAAAAGGGCAGGTAAATACCAAAAAAAGCCAAGGAATGCTTGAATATACGGGGCCTCGCCGGTAGAATTCGCGCTCCCTCATTTCGGGGATGTCCTGGTAGTGTAATTCCGGGTCAATAAGATGCTCTATTCCTTACAAGTCTGCATAAGATAAGAGTAAGTAAGAATAAGAACAGCCAGGCAACAAGATTATTCAGGTCAAACAATGAAGACGATTTCAATGAACAAGGAAACCGCCCAAAATGACTGGTATGTCATTGATGCGGAAGGAAAAACTCTGGGTCGTATGGCGGCAGAGATAGCCCATCGTCTGCGTGGAAAACACAAGCCTGAGTATACGCCTCATGTGGATACCGGCGACTTCATCGTTGTTGTGAATGCTGAAAAAGTCCATGTAACGGGCCAGAAAGTCACTGACAAACTGTACCACCGTCATTCTGGTTACCCCGGTGGTTTGAAGACGCGTACTTTTACCGAAATGCTTGAAAAGGCCCCGGAAGATATTATCAAGCTGGCTGTAAAGGGTATGATGCCTCGCACTCCACTTGGCCGTGCCATGTTGAGGAAGCTGAAGGTTTACACAGGTGCACAACATCCACACGGTGCCCAGAACCCGGCCGCATTGAACCTGGCTGAGCGTAAAGCGGGTTAAAGCGGATTTAAACGGATTTATACGGATTAAAAGCAGGTTAAGAACAGAATCGAAGACCGTACCACTCAAGCTTAAGCTGAGAATTACAAAAGAGAAAAATTGCTATGGCAGCTACTCAATACTATGGAACAGGACGACGCAAAACCTCTACTGCGAGAGTTTTCCTGACGTCCGGCTCCGGTGCTATCACTATTAACAACCGTAAAATTGACGAGTTTTTTGGTCGTGAAGTGGCCAGGATGATTGTCCGCCAGCCGCTTGAATTGCTGGAAGTGACTGAAAAGTTTGATGTTAATGTGCGTGTTGCAGGTGGAGGAAGTTTTGGCCAGGCAGGCGCCATTCGCCATGGTATTACTCGTGCCCTGATCAACTTTGATGAAGAAAACCGTTCGCCACTGCGCAAAGCAGGTTTTGTAACCCGCGATGCCAGGGAAGTGGAGCGGAAAAAAGTCGGTCTGCGCAAAGCCAGAAAGCGTCCACAGTTCTCGAAACGTTAATGATTTAATGCCTGTATTTCAGGCCTTAAACTCAAGCAAGAACAAAAAGCGTCTGAAAAATTATTTCAGGCGCTTTTTTTTGATTTTTCAAGGATTTGAGGCTAATAAACGGCCTTCCCATCTTGATAAAAACGGGCCAATTTAGTAGTATGCGCGCTCCGTCAATTGCCCCTAATTCCAGCCTTTTTCGGCTGCTCTCCGGCTCTTGAATCGCCGGTTACACTAAGGAGAACCCGAACGTGAGTGATGGCCCAGCTCATGCCGTAAATAGCAAACGCAGAAGATTTCTGATTGGTAGCACTACTTTGGTAGGCGCAGCAGGCGCGGCAGGTGCTGCAGTACCCTTCGTTGGTTCCTGGAACCCCAGTGCGCGAGCCCTGGCAGCAGGTGCTCCCATTACTATAGATATCGGTCGATTGAATCCAGGTGAATTGCTTGGCCCTATGCCTGCATGGCGTGGGCAACCTGTTTATGTTTTTCGCAGGGATGACGCCATTCTTGATGGTCTGAGTTCGCGTACTGATCACCTTGCAGACCCAAATTCTGAAGAAGCTGATCAGCAGCCTGAATATTGCCAGAACGATTACCGCTCCATTCGGCCGGAATTGATGGTGATGGTTGGCTTATGTACTCACCTGGGTTGTGCTCCGATTATGAATGCGGAAGTTCAACCACAGGATTATGACCCCGAATGGCAGGGTGGCTTTTTCTGCCCATGCCACGGTTCCATGTTTGATATGGCAGGTCGTGTCTACAGCGGTGTTCCCGCTCCTGACAATCTTGTTGTCCCGCCCCATTACTATGAGAGTGACAATGTCATAGTTGTTGGCCTGGATGGAGAAAATTCCTGATGTCTGAAGTGGATATGAAAACTCCAAAAAGTACCGGCCTGATGGGTTGGATCGATGCTCGATTGCCTGTTACCAAGACAATCGAAAAGCATATGACCAAGTACTATGCGCCCAAGAATTTCAATGTCTGGTATGTGTTTGGCATTCTGGCAACAGTAGTACTGGTCAACCAGCTGCTGACCGGCATCTGGCTCACCATGAATTATGTCCCCAGTGCCGAGGGAGCCTTTGCCTCAGTTGAATACATCATGCGTGATGTAGATTACGGCTGGATTCTGCGCTACATGCATTCCACCGGCGCGTCAGCATTTTTTGCCGTGGTTTACCTGCACATGTTTCGTGCGCTGATGTATGGATCCTATCGAAAGCCCAGGGAGCTCATCTGGATCTTCGGCATGACCATATACCTGGTGTTGATGGCAGAAGGCTTCATGGGTTACGTCCTGCCCTGGGGCAACATGTCCTACTGGGGTGCTAATGTCATCGTCAGCCTGGCCGGTGCCATACCTGTTATTGGTGAAGACCTGATGACATGGATTCAGGGTGATTTCCTGATATCCGGTGCCACCCTGAATCGATTCTTTGCCCTGCACGTTGTGGCACTGCCACTGGTGCTGGTCTTCCTGGTGTTTTTGCACCTGTTGGCCCTGCATGAAGTGGGCTCAAACAATCCTGACGGTATCGAAATAAAAGAAAAGAAAGATGAAAAAGGTATTCCGCTTGATGGTATTCCTTTCCATCCTTATTACTCCGTGCATGACCTGGTAGCGGTTGTTGTCTTCCTGTTTGTGTTCTGTTTCATCCTCTTCTTTATGCCGGAAATGGGTGGATACTTTATTGAATATGCAAACTTTACTGAAGCCGATAACCTGAAGACGCCGGAACATATTGCTCCGGTCTGGTATTTCACGCCGTTTTATTCCATGTTGCGCGCTGTCACCTATCCTCTATTCGGGGTTGATGCGAAATTCTGGGGTTTGATTGTTATGGCTGCGGCCATCGCTATCCTTTTTGTTCTGCCATGGCTGGACAAGAGCCCAGTGAAATCCATACGCTACAAAGGCTGGTACAGCCGAATTGCGTTGCTACTGTTTGTCGTCAGCTTTGTCATTCTGGGTGTGTTGGGTGTTTGGGCGCCGACTGAATCAAGAGCTGCTCTATCCCAGCTTTGTACCGTGCTTTATTTTGCCTATTTTATTGGCATGCCCTGGTACACACGCAAGGAAGCAACACGTTTACCGCCTGAGCGAGTAACGGGTCGCTTTATCAGCATTCCACAACTGATTCTTGCCATTGCACTGATTGTGGGTCTCACTGTGTTTCCGCTAATGGCGGTGGCTGCTGAAGCTGAAGTCGAACTTGAACATGTGGAAATGGATTTGACTGACCAGGAATCCCTGCAGTCAGGTGCCCGCACCTTTATCAACTATTGCATGGGTTGCCACTCGGCTGCCTATTCCCGCTACAACCGGGTTGCAGCAGATCTGGGCATTCCGGAAGAGCTGATGGAAGAATATATGATCTTCAATGAAGACGCTGAGATAGGGGATCTGATGGTCAGTGCCATGTCTGAAGATCTTGGCAACAATGCCTTCGGTATAGCGCCACCTGATCTAACTCTGGTAGCGAGGGCAAGAGGTACCGACTGGTTATACGGTTACCTGACCGGGTTTTATGAAGATAACAGCAGGCCTTTTGGTGTTAATAACCGGGTCTTTGCCAATGTGGCCATGCCCAATATTCTGGAAGGTTTACAAGGAATTCAGCATTGTGAGGATGCAGAACATTGCGATCATCTGGTGCTTGAAGAAGGTACAGGCAGCCTGAGTGAAGAGGAATTTGAAGAAGTCGTTTACGACCTTGTTAACTTTCTTTACTACATGGGTGAGCCTTCCCGCCTGGACAGAATGCGTATTGGCGGATACGTGTTGTTATTTCTTTCTTTCCTGTGGGTATTTGCCTGGTTGCTTAACCGGGAATACTGGAAAGACGTAGAACATTAAGTCCCTGTTTATGGTCAAAAGTGGGCCAACGTTTGTGATTGTTAAAACAATCATGTCGATTATCTTTTTTTGAGGCGAGATTTTATGGGAGTTGTCACTAAACGCTCTTCAATGCTTTTTTACTCTGACGGAACCAGCCAGTACAGCCACCGCGTACGAATTGTGCTCGCAGAAAAAGGCGTTACCGTGGATATTGTCGATGTGGACATTCACGAAAAACCCGAAGATCTTGCTGATCTGAATCCCTATAACAGCTTGCCAACACTGGTAGATCGCGACCTGGTATTGTACGAACCCAATATCATGATGGAGTATCTGGATGAACGCTTTCCTCATCCTCCTCTGTTTCCTGTGTACCCGGTGGCGAGAGCACAAAGTCGTCTCTGGATGCACAGAATAGAGAAGGACTGGTGCGAACTGGTGGATAAGCTTCAGGCAGAAGATGGCACACCGGCACAGCTGGAAAAAGCCAGGAAAGAATTAAGAGAGAGTATTGTTTCCATTTCTCCTATTTTTTCTGAAAAGCCTTTTTTCATGAATGAAGAATTCACCATCGTGGATTGCTGTGTTTTGCCGATTCTCTGGCGTTTGCCTGAAATCGGGATCAAACTGCCTGACACCAAGGCCACAAAACCACTGATTGAATACAGGGATCGCTTGTTTACAAGGGAATCAGTGTTGGAAAGCCTGTCTGAACAAGAAAAGGAAATGAAACCCTTATAACTGAGCGTCTAATTCGGCTCACATGTGGCTTGGTGGCTTGTTCTTAGCATGTAAGTAGTAAGTAGCATGTTAGCCGCACCATTAGCATCTCATTCATAAGAAGGTAAGGGGAGGTTCCAATGCTGGCGCACCCCTGAGGATCAGATTCCATGACAATGACTTCTCACCGTCCATATATGATAAGGGCGTTAAACGAATGGATTCTTGAGAATAGTTGCACGCCCTACATCCTGGTCAATGCGTATGCAAAAGACGTCCAGGTCCCCCAGAATTATGTCAAGGATGGCCAGATCATCCTGAATATTTCCCCCTCCGCTGTTCAGGAGCTGGTAATTACAAACGACGGTATTGAGTTTAACGGACGCTTCGGCGGTATACCGACACGGGTTTATGTGCCGACCCTGGCTGTTCTTGGCATTTACGCCAAGGAGAATGGACAGGGCATGATTTTCGACACTGATGATCCCATTCCTGAACCTCCCGGTCCTGGTTCAAAACCTAAAAAAGAAGAAAGTGAGAAATTAAAACCCGGTCGCCCTGACTTGAGGATAGTTAAGTCGTAGAGGCCGGGCGCCGCTTTCAATTGCAGAATGACGGCCTTTTTAAGGAACCTTCCTTTTATCAGGAAAGAATTGGCGTTGGGATGATGCCTGGGCGTCATCCCACGGGACAGACTTTGGTTCAATCAAGTCTTAAATCTGCTGAGAGCTGGTTGTAATACTGAAGGTACGAAAACAATTAAACACTATAGTCTGTCCCTGCCGGACCTTAATTAATATATTCGAAGGCGCGGACTACTTTTGTAACCCCTCTGGTATTGGAAACCAGATTCACAGCCACATCAGCCTCTGCCTGCGTAAGTAATCCCATCAGATAAACCACGCCGTTTTCGGTGACCACTTTAGTACGCATTCCGCTTACTTCACCATCAGCCAGCATCAGGGTTTTAATTTTTGCTGAAAGCCAGGCGTCATTACTTCGGGACAGGAAGGTGGTGGCTCCTGATACTTCCAGTTCGTTGTAGACTTCTTTTACTCTTGAGCTGGAAGTGCGGGCAACACGTGTTGCCAGGTTTTTGATGTCCTGTGAAGGTACTTGTCCTACCAGCAGGACAGTGCCATTGAAGCTGACCACGTTAACATTAGAATCCTTTAATTGTTCATCGGCTGCATTCATATTTACCTTGATAGTGGTTTCAATACTGTTGTCATCAATGGCGGCTCCCATGGTGCGGCGGCCACGATCTTCCTGAATGCCATCGTCACCGGTGGTAGCGCTGATAACTGTCGCGCAACTGTTTAACAGGCAAAGTATGCTGAAAATAAATCCTAATCGTAACAAGGAACTCATTGGTCACCTCCGAATAATTGAGTATCAATCAAATCACACAGGCAATGAATAACCAGCAAATGAACTTCCTGTATGCGGGCCGTGCTGGTCGAAGGAACACAGATTTCAGTATCGCCTTCTTTTAAAAGCTCCCGCATCTTTCCACCCTCCTTACCGGTTAACTGAACCACGACCATTTCCCTGTCATGGGCGGCATGGATAGCCTTGATGACATTGGGAGAATTGCCACTGGTAGAAATGGCCAGGAGCACATCGCCGCTTTGTCCCAGCGCTCTTACCTGTTTGGAAAAGATTTCTTCAAAGGAATAATCATTGCCAATGGAAGTGAGGGTGGATGTGTCAGTAGTAATAGCTATTGCTGGCAGGGGCGGGCGTTCCATTTCAAAACGATTGAGTAATTCCGCCGAAAAATGCTGGGCGTCACCTGCTGAGCCCCCATTGCCGCAACTGAGGATTTTTTTCTCCTTCATCAAAGCCTGAACCATGGAATTGGCAGCTTCAGTAATAAAGGGGGTCAGCGCTTCCATGGCCTGCATTTTGGTTTCAATGCTGGCAGTAAAGTGCTGTTTGACGCGTTCCTGATAATTCATGAGATTCCAGTATTATAAATAACCACTTTTCAAAAAGCATTTTTAATCCACTGGAAATCCAGTTTGCTTTCGTTGCCAGTAATACCAACAACATCAAACCGGCAGGGCATTCTGTTAGTAAGACCGTTTTTTTGCAAGAAATGTTGAGCTGTGAGACGAATTTTATGTTGTTTGTGGAAATTAACTGTCGCTAGCGCAGAGCCGTGAGAGCTGCTTTCCCTGTATCTCACTTCAATGAATACGAGGGTGTTTCCATCCCTGGCAATCATATCTATTTCCCCGTATAGGCTGGAATAATTAGCCTGGAAATCTTTCAGCCCCTGTTTTTGCAAAAAACGCCTGGCCTTATCTTCAAAATAGCGGCCTTTTTGTTGTCGATTTAAGGTCTCAAAAGAACGTTGTGACATAAGCAAAAAGAGTTGTGACAGAAAAGGAAGCAGGGTTTGCAGCAGTGCTTTGAACACTCAGCCCTCCATGGCTGTGAGCAGGATGTCAGGGTATGGTCTGGGCAAGCCCGTCAGCAACTTTAGCCCAGCTCAGCTCTCTGATGATGTTGCGGCTGTCGCCCAGCTTCAACAGGCCGGTAGCCCCGTATATCTGGCTGTCGGGCACCGTTTCCAGTTGTTTCAAGCGGGGGTATAACCTGAAGGCATCTATACCAAAAGCCTGCAGCCTCAGAGTGAGCGCACTATTCTGGGGGAAAAGGGTGGTGGCCTTTTGTTTCAGGTCATCATTAAAGGCAAGCAGCCAGGGGCTGTCACCAAAAATAATACCATTGAGATCAATATCTACCAGGGGACGGGGCAATCCGGAATAAACGTCCTGGCTTGCATAAACCGGTATGTCCCCGGCATAAAGATAGGCAAGTGTTGGATGTATCTGTCGTGCCGGTCCGGGGTCGGCGATCAGGAAGATCATGTCGATATCCATACGTCGTCTTTGCGTAAATACCAGATCTTCGCCAATCAAGTCGCTGATTCTTTCTTTCCTTGCTTCACTGTCATCAATATCCAGGATACTTTCAACAATGTCCGTGTAATTTTCCTGGAATTCTTCCTGGGCCACGATATGTCCGCCCAATTCCTGCCAGCGCTTGATAAAACTGCTGCGTTTGCGCTGGTAATAATCATCTCGTGAAATGGCGGGGCTGAGAATGGCCGCATAACGATGCCCGTCCTGCCAGGCTTTTTCCGCGATCTGGATGGCTTCATTTTCGGGAGACAAGGCAAACTGAAACAGGTTGTTGGAGAGCGGATAGGAACCTTCTACATTATTTAATGCCAGTGTAGGAACTGGTAAAGACCCTTCGTTTAGCAATCGTGCAACCTGCTCTTTTTGCAAAGGACCAATGACCATCTCGGCACCCTCTGCGATGGCCTGGTCGTATAAGCTCAAAATATTATCAGTCTCTGACGTGTTATAGAGGTGCAGGGTGGGGACCTTGCCGCCAATTTCCATAACATCGTAATAGGCGCTCATAAACCCATCCCGGATCACGATGCCCGCTTGTGTATTCAAAGGCAGCATCAGGGCGATAGTGCCAGGACGCTCGGCAGCCATGGTTTCCACAAGTTGTAAGGCTTGTGGCAGATAAACCGAGGCAGGATGTCGGGTCCATGTTGATTGCCATCGCACCAGTTCAACCAGCTGGCGGTCAAGGTTGTACTGGTAAGCTTTGCCAATCACGGCAAGTTCATACCAGCCCTGGAATTCAAAACGCCGTTCGGCATTAGTCAGTGCCTGTAAAGTTTCAGGCTCTAGAGCAGTCAGGGAATTCCATATATTTTCATGATTTAACGGAACCAGGCTCAGGGGAATCAATTGATCAGCGTGAATTCTTTCCTGGGCGCTTTCCAACATGCTGCCAGCATCGGCATAAAGTTCCGCACGCATTAGGCGTACAGACATTTGGCGATTATCAGAAAGTTGCGGCAGGAAATCGAAGCGCGGATTGGTAAGTAACTGCAGGGCTAACTGTGGCTGGCCATATTCCATGTGAAGCTGCGCGCGCAACATCATGATATCAATACCCAGTTCCAGCGGAATAGTCTCTGTTTCCAGAGAACTCAGTAACAAAAGCGCGTCATTATCCCGCTGCATGCTTCTTAGCAGTTGTGCTGCCTGGTATAACACCTGTTCTTTTTGCGGGCTGACTGCGGCTGCGCCTTGCGCAAGCAGCACTTGCAAGGCTTCCTCATCACTATCTACCGCTGCACGGGAAAAACCGGAATTGGATTGCTCAGGGTCTGTAACCGGGGTGGTAGCACAGGCAGACAGGAATACCAGGGGAATGATGATAAAAAGGACCTGGTATAGTCTGGGCATTGTGGGGCTAAGCACTCGTTTTATCTGCTTCATCTTGCTGTTAAGAATAGTATATTTTACCAGTCCTGTAAGTAATCATAGCGATACACTCATACTCTCTGGCATACCCTGCTGGCTTACATTCAGTATAGCCTGCTATTTCTCTTAATAGTTTGTTCGCCTGCAGGCAGGATCAGGCAGTAATAGGTGGGTTAGGCAAGGCTGGCAGGGTAATATTGGTCTCTCGCAGAAGTGTGACCTGAACCACAATGAACTGGAGAATACCTTGTGGAACTCAATGATGCTGGATAGCATGAAAGTATGTTATAAAATCAAAGCCTTAACAACGAATCAGAAGCAATATTACCTGCGCTTGATATCCCCGAGTCACTGAATTACATCGCAGTGTTCCTGACGCTGAAATGTCATCTGAATTGCAGCTATTGCATCAATGACCCGCAACAGGGTAGCGACAGGAAAAATATTTTCAAACAGGAGAAAGTTTCCCTGAGTCCGCTCGAATGGGCCAAAGGACTGGGACGTCTGAAGTTACATGACGATCTCCCTGTCACGCTCCAGGGCGGCGAACCCATGATCTATGGGAAAGGAAAAGGCGTGGGGGAGCTGTTGGAGCTGCTGCCCTTCAAATTTGATTTGTTGACAGCTTTTCCCTTTACCCCTGATTCTGGCCCTGACCGGTGGTGCGGAAAGCCTGGTCATAGCACATCTTGTCACAGTGATTTTTTTACTGCTGTCATTTGTCATCCTATATGTTTGGGCCAATCAGCTTCAATTTACCCCCTGGCAATCCCTGGCGCTGGCTCTGGCTGTAGCAACCACACATTATGTCTATTACCAGGCCCTTGAAATCCACAGTGAAAATTTCTACCTGTTTTTTACCTTGCTACCTGTCCTTCTTGTCACTCTTGAGGAAAGCAGGGGCAACAGTAGTGCGGGACCTGTCATTGTTTCAGCGGCCTTGTTAGCGGGACTCGCCATACTGGTCAGAAGCATAGGGATAACCATGATTCTGGCTTTTGCTTTTTATTCAGTCATACGGTATCCATGGCGTCAGAGTATAAAATTAATCGCGCTTCTCCTTCTGCCCTCTGTTATCGCCCTGATTTTTAATTTCAAGACTTCTGAAAACGCCAGTTATTTCGACATGCTGTCCGGGCAGATTGAAGTCATTGGTGGCTTTGGAAATTACCTTGCCTTTCTGCTCACGCATTTTCTGGACTTTATCTTTGGCTGGCATCAGTTGTTCCGGACGGGTCGAGGTTTCATCCAGGTGCTGTTAATCATTATTGGTGTAGTTTGCCTTGCCGGTATGTTCGTGAGGTTGCGGGAAAGAAAACTGGATGCCTACTACTGCCTGGCATACCTTGGCATGCTGATGGCGTGGCCTTTCTCCCAGGAACCCTCACGTTATTTGTTACCTGTTTTCCCCGTGTTACTTATTCAGGGTCTGTACCTGTTAAACACGCTGCGTTTACCACACATGCCTTATTTCCAAGCAGCCTTTGTCCTGTTTCTTTTGTTCAATAATATCTATCCACTGTTATGGACGATGGATCGTTACATGGAACCCATCCCGGATGAATATGCGAGCTATAGAAATAATCTTATCTGGTATGAAGATGTTGAAAAGGGAAACCAGATAGGGGTTTTGGTGAGAGCGTCAATCACAGATATGATGCTGAATGTGTCAGCCGAGGTGGCGGATGATGATTGTATCTTAACCACCAAACCACCTATTTTAAGTTTTTATACGCAACGAAAAGCAGTGGAGAGCCCGGCGGAAAATTTGGGAGACCAGGATTTTCTGGACGCCTTGGAAGCGTCAGGCTGCGGCTATATTTTGACTATGCCCTATACATCAATTTCTTTTGCTACTGTCAATTATCCTTTAGAGCGGTTGGATGCGTTAGCCGCACCGGTCATGGCGGCAGGTGTAAATGGCGTTCCGGTCGCTTATCTGATGAAATTGAATAGCGAGCCATAAACCCTGATCTTTGGCTTTCAATAATGGATAATACAGCTCAGAATTAACCAATCACTTGCAGGAATACCATGGCACTCACTCCGTCCAATATGCTCCCCCTGGGTACCAGGGCGCCTGATTTTTCCTTACCCGGAACCACTGGCGAAACCGTTTCATTGTCAGATTTTGACAGTGCAGAATTGCTGATGGTTGCTTTTATCTGTAACCACTGCCCCTTTGTTAAACATGTTCGCTCACAATTGGCCGCACTGGCTGATGAATACCAACCCTCGGGTGTTGCCTTTGTTGCGATCAGTTCGAATGATGTGCAGGCCTATCCCGATGACAACATGGAAAACATGCGCAAAGAGGTGGAAGAGGTCGGTTATCACTTTCCTTATCTGTTGGATGAAAACCAGCAGGTAGCCAGGGCCTATGATGCGGCCTGTACGCCGGATTTTTACCTGTTTGATAAAAATCGACAGCTCATCTACCGGGGTCAGTTGGACAAAAGCCGCCCAGGCAATGACATCCCGGTTACTGGCGAAGACTTGCGCGCAGCAATGGATACGACCCTGGCTGGCGGCATCGTTCCAGAGGAACAAAGCCCCAGTGTTGGCTGTAATATCAAGTGGAAGCCAGGCAATGAACCGACTTGAAAAACATCAGTCCATGATTGAACTGAGATGTTTCCATGATTGAGAAGGGATGTCTCTATATCGTCGCTACACCTATTGGCAATCTGGAAGATATTACTCAACGTGCTGTTTCAGTATTAAGTGAAGTGGATGGCATAGCAGCAGAGGATACCCGTCACAGTAAAAAACTCTTGCAACATCTTGGTATTGATACGCCCTTGTTTGCTTTTCATGAGCACAATGAAAAGGGCACAAGTGATTCGTTAATCAATCGTCTGGCAAAGGGAGAAGCTATTGCGCTGATCAGTGACGCAGGGACTCCGCTGATATCAGATCCAGGTTATATCCTGGTAAGGCAGGCAAGCCTGGCCGGGATCAAAGTCATACCTGTCCCCGGTCCAAGCAGCATACTGGCGGCACTTTCCTGTAGCGGACTTCCTACTGACCGTTTCGTGTTTGAAGGCTTTTTACCGGCAAAAACAGGAGCGCGGCAAAAGCGCCTGAAAGAATTGTCTTTAGAAAGACGTACCCTGGTGCTGTTTGAAGCACCGCACAGAATAGTGACTTGCCTGAAAGATATTCAAAAGATTCTGGGCTCTGAACGCGAGACTGTTCTGGCGCGAGAACTGACAAAAAATTATGAAACCTTTTTGCATGGGCCTGTAGAAACTGTGTTGGAACAAGTGGAACAGGACAGCAATCAGGAGCGCGGAGAAATCGTGTTGCTGCTTGCAGGTTCGGAAAAAAAAGGCGATCTGGATGAACAATCCATTCACCTGTTTTCAACCTTGCTTGAAGAATTACCGCTGAACCAGGCCTCAGTCCTGGCGGCAAAGATAACCGGTCTGAGCAAGAAAGTGTTTTACCAGTATGGACTGGAACTGAAACAAAGTGACTAATTGACCGCTCTTTTTACCAGTCCCGAATTCAACCAGCTGCCAGCATGCCTGATAATAAAGTGGCTATTCCCAGGAAGGACATAAAGCCGGCGATATCAGTGACTGTCGTCAGGACAATGGAAGAAGATTGCGCAGGATCAAGGCCAAAGCGTTTGAGCAGAATTGGAATTACGGCCCCGGCAGTGCCTGCCAGTGTCATGGAAATAATCATGGCCAGGGCCATTACAATAGCCAGGCCTAAATTTTTGCTCCATAGGTAAACTCCCGCTGAGCAGGTAATGGCGATACCGACACCATTGACAAAGCCTGCACCCAATTCCTTGATCATGACCTGGAACCAATGCCGCATGGTGATTTCACGTACAGTCAGTCCACGCATGGTCACTGCCAGGGACTGCGCTCCGGTATTCCCTGATTGCCCGGCAGCGATGGGTAATAACACTGCCAGCGCTGTAAATTGGGCAATAGTATCTTCAAACAAGCCGACAACGGCGGATGCCATAAAAGCCGTAAGCAGATTGATTTGCAGCCAGGGCTGACGTTTTTTTACTGCAAAAAAGCTGCTTGAAAGGGCTTTCTCATCCTTGCTGGCGCCCACCATGGTGGCCATGTCAGTGGCAATGTCTTCCCGTACTGCATCAAGTAGCCCCTGACCTCTGATAACACCGACGAGTCTGTGGTTGACATCCACAACCGGCATAACTGCCACGTTAAACTTCCCGAGCTTGTCGGTAACATCTTCCATGCTATCCATAACATTAACAAAGGTAGCGACAGGTCGAGACAGGTTGGAGAGTTTCTCGTCACCACCTGATAAAACCAGCCTGTGGATATCCAGGATGCTGTCCAATTGCATATTGTCATTCAGAAGAAACAGGTGCTTGATATTGCCAGTAGTCTGACGTCGCAGCAGGTCCAGGGCTTCATCCACAGTAAGGTGGCGGGAGCAGGCGGAAAAATCCGCACTCATCACCCGGCCGACAGAGTTTTCCGGGAAATCCAGTAAGGATCTGAATTCGTTGGCAGTAAGCTTGTCCATCAGATTGAAATATTCTTTACGCTCTGCATCCGTCATGGCGTTGAGCTGGGTAATGGAATTGCTGGTATCCATGTTGATGAGAATATCGGCTGATATGGGATTGGCTATTTCCTTGATGATTGTTTTTGCGGAACCGGGGGACATCCGGTTCAAGACCCCGGCAATAATATGGGGCTGTTGTGAGGACAATATATCTATACTTTCTTTCGGCGATAGTTTTTCAAGAGTCCGCGCTGCACTGTCAGGATAGTCCAGTAGAAAAGCCTTGTTGAGGTTTGCTACCGGTTCATCAAAATTAACCGTTGTTTGTTCCATTGGTGCCTACCTGATTATTTGTATTCTGATTCCACAGCATCGCTGACTGTATTGAGAAGAGCTAACAGTGACTGGCCATAGACTTCAAAGATACTGCTGATTGGGTCTGTGCTTTTGTTACCTTCATGGCTGACAGACTGTTTTTGTTTGAGGGCCTGTCGCAAAGTATGGTGTTGCAAAATCCCCAGCAATTTTTCTTCTCTGCTGGTGACGGGCAGGACATCAAAATAGTCCCAGGATCTATGTTCCCTGGATTGGGCCAGCACCATTTGTGCTGGCAAAGAGGGGCAGGATTTATCCATGACAGTCGACACCAACTGGTTTTCGTTGGCTTTAAGGACGTCGAGGAACTGGGTTCTGCCAAGGTACGTGCCCTCCCTGTCTACGACGAAAATATATTCGCTGTCATCGTGTTTCTCGCCAGCCATCAGGTACTTCAGTACGTTTTTGCATTTTAAATCACCAGCCACAGCTAACAGGTGTGGTGACATCCAGGCACCGACAGTATTGAGAGGAAACTCCAATAGCAATTCTGTGCTTTTATGCAAGTAAGATGGTAATTCCTTCAAGATATTGTTGCGTGATTCAGTATCCACTTGCCTGAGAATATTTGCTACAGCATTGGCGTCCATGGTGGACAGCAAGACCGACGCTTTTTCCGGGGTCAAGATTTTAAAAAGTCTTGCCGCATAATCGGGCATCATGTACTTGAGCATTGGAGTAATGTAATCAGGAGGGACGGCAGCCACCATCCCGGCGACTGCTTCAATACTACTTCTTTCAATAATTCTGTTTGCAGACTGTGGATGTTCAGCAATAAATTTCAGAGCAAAATTCAGTTCTTCCTGGTTACTCATTGTTAGTCTCGATCAGGTTGCTCAGGATTTTTTGCTGGTCTGGATGACGCTGATTTGTTCATGGAAGAACTTTGCCGGAATGGTGGCCTGACCCTCCGGTGTTTCCAGGACGATGAAGGCCTGGGAGAGTTCGATAATTTGCCCTTCCAGGTCGCCGATCCGGATAGTGTCACCTACCTGACAATAACGTCGGGTGTATTGAGCACCAATGATATTCGCCACCATATTGCGCGCACCCAGGCTGAAAGCCAGTGCAGCACCTGCCAGCAGGATGGCTACTGAGGCAACGATGATATTGCTGAGGAAATCAATATTCAGGCCAATCTGCTCGACCCCGATAATAATAGAACTCAGTATGATGATGATTTGAACCGAGCGCGCCATACCTGCACTCTGGGTGATCCCGGCTTTATCGGCTGCTGAAAAAATAGTAGAGCGGGCGAGGTTGCTGAGTAAAAAGCCACCCAAAATTATTACCAGGCCGGAAACCAGACCTGGAAGATAACTGACGATGCTGCTTAACCAGCCAGTAAATAATTCCCACCCCAGAAGATTGGCACTGACAGCCAAAAAGAAAATCATCACTATCCAGAACACGGTCTTACTGATGATGATGGAATACGAACTTTGTATTTTTTCCCGGGTGATGTTGTCGATTTTGGTAAATTTGGAAAACAGGGAGTCCAGGCTCTGAATCAGTTTTCGCGTACTCAGGCTGAGGGTGTGCGCAATCACCCAACCCAGCAATAGCACGCCAACCGTTGCCAGTAATTGTGGAAAAAAATTTAGAACCTGTTGGGAAAACTCGGAAAAGGTTTCGTTTATTGCGGCCTGCCAACTAAACTCTGAATCTGTGCTGTTTGCCATGATTTTTTTCCGCTAAAACCTGAAGGGTGTTTTTGCTTCAGGTTTTTCTTTCTTCCAATTCTACAAGATGTTCGCCAACAGCTTCTGAATCCTCAAAGGAAGCAATATTAAATAGCGCGTCGCCCTGATTGACTAAAGGTATCATTGTCATGCCTATAATGATGCCTGTTTTGGTACTGGATACTGCTACGGTTTCGTCACCATAGGGATCGGACAACGTACCCAGCAGATCGCCTTTGTTCACCATGCTCCCCAGCTTTTTCCGGATTCGAAGTGCGCCACTGTGTGGCGCTCTGACCCATTGACTGGACCTGGCGAAAAACACTTCCTTCTCTTTGCTGGACTTGACCAGCGGTTTTAACATGCCAATTGAACGCATCACAGATAGGATCCCGCTAACTCCGGTTTTGATTATGCGTTCTTCAAAGCGCAGTGCTTCACCACCTTCAAATAGTAACATCGGAATACCTAAATCTGCTGCCGCCTGGCGTAAAGAGCCATCACGCATGGAAGAATTAATCGCGACCGGCGTTCCGAATGCATTCGCCAGATCAGCAGTAACCGGATCATCCAGCATGGCTCTTATCTGTGGCAGGTTGGTGCGGTGAATGGCTGCAGTATGCAGGTCTATGCCATGAGTTGATTTTTCAACGATCTCTTTCATGAAGATATTAGCCATTTGTCCGCCCAGAGAACCATTTTCAGTTCCAGGAAAGCAACGGTTAAGATCCCGGCGATCAGGCAGATAACGGGAATTGTTGTTAAAGCCGAACACGTTGACGATGGGTACAGCAATGAGGGTGCCCCGCATTGCCTTTCTGATGAACTTTCGCGCCAATAAACGTTTGATGATTTCCACGCCATTGATTTCATCACCATGGATGGCGGCAGAAACAAACAAGACCGGTCCATCCTGCTTTCCCCTGACCACCTCTACAGGTATAACCATTTCCGTATAGTCGAAGAGTTTGGAAACCTTGATCAGGATGCGTTTCCTGCTTCCCGGAGTGATTTCTTCGCCGCCTATTTCAAGCGCTTTGTATTGCTTTGATTGCATGGTTTTACTTCTTGAATAAATAAACATTCTGGTGGCTTGAGTTAAACACATTTAGTCAACTTGATAATAGCCTGCTCGAGTTTTTACCTAATCTTTTCTGATCTTTTATCCTGGAAAGTGGAATCGGCTGAAAATGATTTGAATTTTGTCATGGCCTTGAGTACCCTGCGCACTTGAGTTGGCCGGGCAATCGCTTTTTCTGTCTGTTAAACCAGATGGAGGCAGAGGAAAGTCCGGGCTCCACAGAGCACAGCGCCAGGTAATTCCTGGGGGGCGAGAGCCTACGGAAAGTGCAGCAGAAAATATACCGCCTCACTTGCTTTAATCGGCTTGAAGGTAAGGGTGAAATGGTGCGGTAAGAGCGCACCGCATGGGTGGCAACATTCCATGGCATGGTAAACCCCGCTGGGAGCAAGGCCAAATAGGAATCCAATGGTGTGGCTCGCACTGGATTCGGGTAGGCCGCATGAGCAACTTGGTGACAAGTTGCCTAGATGAATGATTGTCCAAGACAGAACCCGGCTTACAGGCCGACTCATTTATTAATAAAAATTCATCCATGAATTTTTATATAAACGTCAAACCAGGCTATTCGCTTGGTTTGCGGCCAGGCCATCCATGGCCTGGGTTGATACTTCGACTCACTGCAGGTAGTAGTTGGAGGTTATTCAGGCTTATATGTGGTCTGATTTGTGGCTGTGCCATCCATGGCACAGCAATAGTGGCTTCGAAATTGATGGAAAGAAGCCATAAAAAAGCCAGATTCATGGATTATGCTGGCAAAGTGGCATTAACAGCTTGCTGTTAATAAGTGTCGAAACCTCAGGAAAAATGGACTTTTTCCGCAAAATAATAAAAAAAACTTCAAGGTCATCAAAAACTTAAGAAATTACTTTAAGTTTTGGGTATACCTTGTTGTAAATTCATGGTTTTACCTTCCTGCATCGCACCCTGTTTTAAGCAATTTCGGCGATTTTCGCCGCATTTAGGCTCATTTTCTACTCAAAATAGTGCGATTAAGTGCTTGATTTGTTGGATATCTCTGCCTATAGTGCGGAAAAAGTGGCACGAAGTGGCAGGATATGGGTATTTATGGGGTCGCATGGAGTTTTGAGGAACTCCGTCCCAAATCAGACCCATTTCCGGCACTTTCGTGCATTCAGCAGTTAATTGTGGGTTTAACAAACACATATAAAGGTAAAACCAGTGTTATTTCGTGGCTTGAATTCAATCAATCTCGATGCGAAGGGGCGTATGGCCATCCCTTCTCGCTATCGTGGGATTATTGATGATCACTGCCAGGGCAAACTGGTTATCACCATCGAAGCCACCGATGGCGAATGTCTCGTGATTTACCCTCTCAATGAGTATGAAGAAATACAGCGCAAGGTGGAAGCCCTGCCCAGTTACTCGGCCATGAGTAAGCGCTTGAAAGGATTGTTTATAGGCCATGCTACAGATGTTGAGCTGGATAGCAGCGGTCGCATCCTGGTGCCACCCACACTGAGATCTTATGTTGGCCTGGAAAAGAAAGTGGTTCTGGTGGGACAGGGCAAAAAATTTGAGTTGTGGGATGAAGAGTCCTGGAATGCATTGCGCGAAAGCTGGCTCAACCAGGATTCGTCCGAAGAAGAAATCCCGGAAGAAATTAAAGGGTTGTCACTGTAATCCGTGGATGAGGCAACTCATCAATCGGTGTTGTTGCAGCAAGCGGTTGATGCACTGGTCACCGACAGGGACGGGTTTTATATAGATGGAACCTTTGGCCGAGGTGGCCATAGCAGAGCAATCCTGGACAGGTTGTCCGACAAAGGCAGATTACTGGTCATTGATAAAGATCAGGAAGCTATACAAGAAGCATGCAGATTGCAGAAGCAGGATAAGAGGGTAATTGTGGCGCATCGCAGCTTTGCTGAAATAGAAGTGCTCGCTGGCATCCATGATGTCATGGGACAAGTATCCGGTGTTTTTCTTGACCTCGGTGTTTCCTCTCCCCAACTCGATAATGCCGATCGCGGTTTCAGTTTTTCCAAAGATGGTCCACTGGATATGCGTATGGATGACAGCCAGGGGATGACTGCTGGTGAATGGTTAATGCAGGCCAAAGAAGAAGAGTTGGTTAAAGTCTTTTTTGACTATGGTGAAGAAAAGTTTTCCAGACGTATCGCCAGAGCCATTGTCCAGGAAAGAGAAAAAGCAGCACTGTCGAGCACACTGCAACTGGCTGAAATCATCAAGCAGGCCAACCCTGCCTGGGAAAAGCACAAGCATCCTGCGACGCGGGTTTTCCAGGCTATACGTATCTACATCAATGAGGAATTACTGGATCTGGAGCTGGCGCTGTCTGCCATTGTCGATGTGCTCAAGATCAGGGGAAGAATGGTAGTGATCAGTTTTCACTCCCTGGAAGACAGGCTGGTAAAACAATTTATTAACAAGCAGGCAAAGGGCGATGACTTTCCTGCCGACATGCCTGTAACGCAGGATCAGTTAAATCCGACCCTGATAAAAATAGGGAAACAAATTAAAGCTGGAACCGATGAGCTGGCAGATAACGTGCGCGCCCGCAGTGCTGTGTTAAGGGTGGCAGAAAAAATAGCCTGAGCTGGCGGAGTGGGAAATGGTGCAGATCAGAACAAGGCAGGGACATATTTCAGAGGGGAAAAGCATTTTTTTGGGTCCTGGCAGCTTGCTGCTTCTGGTTTGTTTGTTAGTAGTAACTACGGCAGCAGCTACCGGGGTTATTTATTCAACCCACAAAAGTCGTTACCTGCTGAATGAATTGCAGCAGTTGGAAAAGCAGAGAAATACCTTGCAGGTGGAATGGGGGCAGTTGCTTCTGGAGCAAAGCAGCCTTGTTTCACAAGGACAAATAGAAAACCTGGCAATTGCTGATCTGGGAATGGAAATTCCTGCATCAGAGAACGTGGTAGTTGTAAGCAGTAACAGAAAGTAAGCAGTAACAGAAAGTAACTAGTGACAGAAAGTAACTGGTGAATAGAAGAGATGCACGCTAATTTTAAAAGACAACCGCTATGGAGACTCTATTTTGTCTCCATGGCAGCTATCGCTCTTCTTGGCATCATAAGCTGGAAAATAGTTGACCTGCAGATCATCAACAACGAAGTGCTTCAAGAGCAGGGTAATAGAAGAACAGTCCGCAATGATGTGATCAATGCCCACCGTGGCAATATCGTGGACAGAAACGGCCAGGCCCTGGCTATCAGTACTCCGGTTCAATCGCTCTGGTTGAATCCCCGTGAAATCATTCCTAATCCTGAGGCCTGGAGCAAACTGGCTCCAGCACTTGCCGCTATCGAGATCAATACTGATGTGCTCTGGAACCGCATACAGGACAATGCGGAAAGGGAATTCATGTACATCAAACGCCGTTTGCCGCCATCTGAGGCAAATTCAGTTCTGGATCTTGATATTGCCGGTGTGTATGCCCTGGAAGAATACAAACGCTTTTATCCGCTGGGCGAAGTGGCGGCCCATGTTGTTGGTCTTACCAACAGTGATGACGTCGGGCAGGAAGGTCTGGAACTGGCTTACGAAGACTGGTTACAAGGTAAGCCGGGCTCCAAGCAGGTGTTGAAAGATCGTCGCGGCGGCATAATCAGTGAAGTCAAAATAAACGAAGTGGCACTACCAGGTAAGGACCTTGTTCTTAGCCTGGACAGCAGAATCCAGTTTCTTGCTTATAAAGCATTAAAAGAAGAAGTAACCCGCCGTTATGCCGCGGCAGGTTCTGCCGTCGTCCTGAATGTTGCGACGGGTGAAGTACTGGCCATGGTGAATCAGCCTTCCTATAACCCCAATAATCGAATCAACCTGACTGATGATGCCATGCGCAATCGTGCCATCGTCGACCTGCTTGAACCAGGTTCAACAGTGAAACCCTTTACTATCATGGCGGCTCTGGAAAGCGGTCTCTTTGATACCACCAGTATTATCGATACAAATCCGGGGTACATCATGGTTGATGGTCTGACCAAAAAGGATCCGGTTAATTACCAGAAAGTAAGTCTGGAAAAGATCATTACCAAGTCCAGCCAGGTTGGCGCCATCAAGCTTGGCCTGGCCATGGGAGAAGTACCCATGCTGGATGTGCTCTCACGCGTTGGCTTTGGCACAGCTATTGGTACGGGTTTTCCTGGTGAAACCTCAGGTGTCCTGCCAAACCATAACCGCTGGAGTAAATCGGATATTGCCACGCTTGCCTATGGCTATGGCTTCCAGGTAACCCCGTTGCAAATGGCGCAGGCTTACATGATTTATGCCAATGAAGGTGTTCGTAAACCAGTAACGCTGTTGCAAACCGATGGGCCGGTCGCAGGAGAGCGCGTCCTGGATGCCGATCTGGTGAAAACCGTTAACTCCATGCTCGAAACAGTGGTGAGCAAATCCCTTGGTGGTACCGGTGTCCTGGCGGCAATTCCTTCCTACCAGGTAGTCGGTAAAACCGGGACTGCCTGGTATTACAACGTGGGAGGCGGCTACGACAATGAAAATTACAACTCCTACTTTGCCGGTTTTGTTCCGGCCCATGACCCCGAAATAGTTGTTGTCGTAACTATCCATGAGCCGAAGGGTGAACAGTATGGTGGTGGTCAGGTGGCTGCTCCAGTTTTCCATCAAATAGCTTCAGGTGCCATGCGCATACTCAATGTGCCGCCTGACAGCGATGATTCTTCTGTAAACAGTCAGATCAGTATGAATGGGCGTCTGCCCGCAGGTACTCAATCCACTTCCCGGGGCAGTTTATGAATACGGCGGAAATCATGGCAAGGCAAATGCTTCTGTCAGAATTACTGGAAGAAGATCTGAAATTGCCGGAAAACCTGGACGTTGAACTGACCGGCATTGAAATGGATTCAAGACAAATAGAAGCTGGTGATTTGTTCCTTGCCTATAAGGGAGCAACGTTTGACGGGCGCAATTTTGTCGACGACGTTATTGCCAACGGAGCCAGTGCAATCCTGGTTGAGGCGGATGCGCAGTGGTCAGAGATCGAAGTCAGGGAAGGTGTTCCTATAGTTCCAGTAGAAAAACTATCTACCCGGATTGGCAAAATTGCCGCCCGGTTTTTTGACTATCCCGCCGCCGCATTTTCGCTTATCGGAATTACAGGGACCAATGGTAAAACCAGTTGCTGCCAATTCATGGGCGAATGCCTGACTTTACTCGGTTACAAGAGTGGTATCAGCGGCACCCTGGGCTATGGAATCTACGGTACGCCCTATACCTATGATGAACATGGTCCGGGCACAACGCCGGATGCCATCAAGGTACAAACCATTTTTGAAGAGGTCAGAATCCAGAATGCCGGATTTATGATCATGGAAGTGTCATCGCATGGCCTGACTCAAAAAAGGGTCAATGTGAATGAATTCAATGTCGCCGTCTTCACTAACCTGAGTCGTGATCATCTTGATTATCACGGTGGGATGACGGCTTACGGTGAAGAGAAAAGAAAATTGTTTCTCAGTCCTGAACTGGAAGTCGCTGTAGTCAATCTGGACGATATGTTCAGCGCCAAGATACTCAACAGCCTGTCCAGAAATGTGAAGAGTTATACCTACAGTCTGCACAACCCCAAGGCAGATGTTTTCCCGCGGGCGCTTGAATTCAAACGCTCGGGTTTTTCACTTGACCTTGTTACTCCCTGGGGAGAAAGCCGTTTCAGCAGTTCACTGGCGGGATCTTTCAATGTCAGCAACATTCTCGCGGTACTGACCACGGTCATGGCAGTTGAGGCTTCCAAACCTGGCTTTGATTTCCAGGCTATTTTGGAAAAAGTAGCCGCCGTGTCACCAGTGCGGGGCAGGATGGAAATTCTCGGTGATCATCCTGTTTCAGTTGTTGTGGATTATGCCCATACCCCGGACGGATTAAAAAATGCTCTCGCTGCCTTGCGCCAACATTACAAAGGAAACATCTGGTGCGTGTTTGGCTGTGGTGGTGACAGGGACAAAGGCAAACGCCCGTTGATGGCTGAAATAGCCGAGAGTAGCGCCAACAAACTTATCGTTACAGATGACAATCCGCGCAATGAATCCTCAGATGAAATCATCAAACAAATACTGGCGGGACTTTCCGGCGCAGCTGACGTGGTGGTGGAAAGTGACCGCGCACTGGCTATTGACTACGCCATTCAGCATGCCAGCGAAGGAGACGTAGTGCTCATTGCCGGAAAGGGGCATGAGGAATACCAGGACGTGGGTGGTAATCGCATGGTTTTCAGTGACGTCAGGCAGGCCCGGGTCAGTCTTAACAAACGTTTTAACCAGGAATAAAGAGAAGCAACTATTGTGATTGGAAGCATGAACTTGCAGGAAGTACAGGCAGTTACCGGAGGAGTTCTCTCGGGTAGTGATGCCGTGTTTTCTTCAGTATCAATCGATTCCCGCACATTGCAGCCTGGAGATCTTTTTATTGCTCTGACAGGGCCCAATTTTAACGGCAACACTTTTATTGCTGCAGCAGCTGAAAAAAATGCCGGCGCCGCTATTGTCAGTGAAGACACTCACAGTACCTTGCCGACACTGCAAGTTGAAGATACCCGTCTTGCCCTGGGCTCCATTGGCGCCCTTAATCGTTCCCGTTCCACAGCCTGTGTAATTGCATTAACCGGAAGTCAGGGTAAAACCACCGTCAAGGAAATGACTGCCGCTATTTTGTCCGAATGCGGCCAGGTCATGATGACGCAGGGTAATCTGAATAATGATTTGGGGGCGCCTTTAACTCTCAGCCAAATTAACAAGGAACATGAATACGCGGTTATTGAACTGGGTGCTAACGGCCCGGGAGAAATAGCTTATACCGTTGGCCTGACCCAGCCGCGCATAGGGCATATCACCAATATTGCAGGGACTCATCTGGAAGGTTTCGGCGACCTCAATGGTGTTGCCCGGGCCAAGGCAGAACTCTGGCAGGGAATCCAGGAGGGAGGAGTTGCCGTGGTGAACCTGGATGATGCCTTTGCAACACAATTCATCCAGCAAATAAAAACCGATTCAAGTAAAAGGCAAATTGTCACAATCAGTGGCCAGGGAAATAACGGGGCAGATTATTGGGTTGAAGATAGTCAGCTGAATGATTTGTACAGCGCTGAATTCTCATTGCACTCTCCGGTCGGCACAAACACCATCCGGCTTCAGGTTGCAGGTAATCACAATATCAGTAATGCATTGGCTGCTGCTGCCCTGGCCATGACTGCAGGTGCCGGGCTCGATCAGGTTAAAGCAGGCCTGGAGAAATTTACCTCAGTTAAAGGCCGTCAATGCATTGTTTCCGGATTAAACGATTCAACTGTGATTGATGACAGTTATAACGCTTCTCCTGCTTCTTTTTATGCGGCTATAGATGTTCTTGTTAATGCTGAAGGACCTTCAATAGTTGTCATGGGTGACATGGGTGAGCTGGGCAGTGAAGCAGAAACCGCGCACCAGGAAGTTGGCAGCTATGCACAACAGCAGGGCGTTGATCATTTTATCGGCGTTGGTGAGCTAAGCAGGTTGGCGGTATCAGCCTTTGGTGAAAACGGCCTGTTCCTGGAAGACCGTAGCAGCTTTCTGAATGTCATTACCCCGTTGTTGCACAAGTCTGTAACTGTTCTGGTTAAAGGATCAAGAAGTCAGGCCATGGAAAAACTGGTTGAACAGATCAGGGCGGGTGACAAATGAATTCGATTAAGCATTCCTGCATCACATTTTGCGAACAGGAGAGGCATCTCTAATGTTGCTATTTTTAACTGAATACTTGTCGCAGTTTAATTCCGACTTCCAGGTTTTCCAGTACCTGACTGTTCGGGGCATATTCAGCATTCTGACTGCCCTGGCCCTGTCTTTGCTCATCGGCCCGACGATGATCAATCGGCTTAACTATCACCAGATTGGTCAGGTAGTACGTGATGACGGCCCAGAAAGCCATTTGAGTAAAGCAGGCACTCCAACCATGGGGGGTGCGTTGATCCTGGTTAGCATCATTATCAGCAGCTTGTTATGGGGTGACCTTAGAAATGCCCATGTGTGGGTGGTTGTAATTGTGACTGGCCTGTTTGGGGCTATTGGCTGGGTAGATGATTACCGCAAGGTGTTTGAGCAGAATCCAAAAGGCTTATCCCCGCGCTGGAAATATTTCTGGCAATCGCTCATTGGTTTTGTTGCTGCTTTTTATCTCTACTCGATTGCTTCAGTGCCTGCTGATACGCAGTTGTTCATTCCCTTCTTCAAGGATTTTGCGCTGGCACTCGGGCCATTTTATATCGTAATTGCCTATTTCATGATCGTGGGATTTAGCAATGCAGTGAATCTTACCGACGGTCTGGATGGTCTGGCTATTCTGCCAACGGTAATGGTGGCGGCGGCCCTGGGCATCATTGCCTATTTAAGTGGGCATGCAGGTTTTTCTGTGTATCTGAATATCCCTTACATCGCAGGAGCAGGTGAGCTGGGAATTTTCTGTGGTGCTTTAGCGGGCGCCGGTCTTGGCTTTCTCTGGTTTAACACCTATCCCGCCCAGGTCTTCATGGGCGATGTCGGCGCACTGGCACTCGGTGCAGCCCTGGGTGTGGTGTCCGTAATTGTCAGGCATGAAATCGTATTAATCATTATGGGTGGAGTTTTCGTGGTGGAAACCCTGTCCGTGATATTGCAGGTCGCTTCTTTCAAGTTGACGGGCCGGCGAATTTTTCGCATGGCACCACTGCACCATCATTTTGAATTGAAAGGGTGGCCTGAGCCAAGGGTCATTGTTCGCTTCTGGATTATTACGGTCATCCTGGTGTTGTTCGGGCTGGCCACATTGAAATTGCGATAACAGAACAAAAGAAACAGCTATTAATAAAATCATGCGTACAGAAACAGAAAATAAAGTGAAAGTTGTAGTCGGTCTTGGACAGACCGGACTTTCCTGTGCGCGTTACCTTTCTCGATGCCAGGAAGATTTCAGGGTGGTAGACACCCGAAAGAATCCGCCTGGACTGCATCAGCTGCAGGCTGAGTGTCCTGATGTTGAACTCGAACTAGGAGAGTTCAACGAAGCAACACTGATGAATGCTGCCCAGTTGATTGTCAGTCCAGGCGTGGACCAACAAACGCCGGCACTACGCAAAGCAATTGAAAGCGGTGTGCCGGTTACAGGCGATGTGGATATTTTTGTCAGACAAATAGAGGCACCCATTGTTGCCATAACCGGCTCCAATGCGAAAAGCACGGTAACTACTTTGGTAGGTGAAATGGCCAGGGCAGAAGGTATCGATGTCGCGGTTGCCGGCAATATTGGCTTACCTGTACTGGATTTACTGGCAGAGAAGTCTGCGAGTCTATACGTACTGGAGCTTTCCAGCTTTCAGTTGGAAACTACGACAAACCTTGGTGCAGAAGTCGCAACGGTATTAAACCTGTGCCGGGATCATATGGACCGCTATGCCTCGATAGAAGAATACAGACAGGCCAAACAGCGTATTTTCCAGCAGTGTCACCAGGCTGTAATAAATGACGATGACCCCATGACCATGGCTGAGCTGCCCGATACAACGCAGCAATGGCATTTTGGACTTTCAGGAAATCCAGCCAGTGAGTTCAGCGTTGTAGAAGAGGGTGCCACTGAGTTTCTAAGTTTTAACAGGCAGCCCTTGATGCCGGTTTCAGATATCAAAATATCGGGTACTCATAATGTGGCGAATGCCCTGGCGGCATTGGCTTTGGGCCATGCCGTAAATATTTCCATGGACACCATGCTGGCGACTCTGAAGACTTTTCCGGGTTTGCCACATCGCTGCCAGTGGATTGCCGAAAGAAATGGGGTGAGCTGGTACAACGATTCCAAGGGCACCAATGTTGGGGCCTGCATTGCTGCCATCAAGGGGCTTGGCGGTCAGGGAAAAATAATTTTATTGGCCGGCGGTCAGGGCAAGGGTGCTGATTTTTCAGGCTTGAGCGAGCCCTTGTCTGCATTTGCCAGGCTGGCGATTCTGTTTGGTGAAGATGCGGCGCTAATAGATGAGGCAGTGAAGAATGCGGTGATGACAATCACTGTTTCATCGCTTGAAGATGCAGTGCGATTGGCAGACAGCAAAGCCGATGCTGGAGATGTAGTGCTTCTGTCACCGGCATGCGCCAGTTTTGACATGTTCAAAAACTATGAAGAGCGTGGTGAAGTATTCATCCACTGCGTTAAGGAGTTGCATTGATCATGCAGGCGGTGATGCAACAGCAACGACAGCAGCAGCCTTACTACGGCGATCCCTGGTTGATCATTCTTACCTTGTTGCTGATATTTTTCGGCTTGATCATGATGACTTCCGCTTCTGTAGAAATAGGCGCCAGTCTTTATGGTGATCCGTTCTATCACTTTAAAAAGCAACTGGTGTTTCTGTTCCTGGGCATGATTGGTGCAGCGATACTGGTCAATATACCTGTTTACTGGTGGGAAAAAGGCAGTTATTTCGTGTTTTTCCTGGCACTGCTGATGCTATCTCTGGTGCTGGTACCAGGAGTTGGTCATACCGCCGGCGGCGGTACCCGCTGGATCAATCTCGGCTTTATGACTTTGCAGGTGTCTGAGCCGGCCAAGATTTGTATCGTGTTTTTCCTGGCAGGCCTGCTTAGTCAGCATCACGATTTCATCTGTGGCAGCCTGAAAGGCTTTGTTGTGCCTTTCCTTTTGATGCTGGTTCCTGTGGCTTTATTGTTGATGGAGCCGGATTTCGGCGCAGTAGTGGTCATCATGTTAGCGGTGATGGCAATGATTTTTCTGGCTGGTGCCAAGTTCTGGCATTTCCTGCTGGCAACCTTGCTTGTAACTGGTGCCGGGGCCGCGATGATATTTACCTCTGGCTATCGCATGCAACGCGTTATGTCCTACCTGCAGGCACTGAAAGATCCCTTCCATGAAGACATTGTATTTGGTTCCGGATACCAGCTGGCCCAGGCCTTGATTGGTTTTGGTCGAGGCGAATGGTCAGGTATGGGCTTGGGTAACAGCATTCAGAAAATGTACTTCCTGCCCGATGGTCACACCGATTTTATTATCGCCATTATTGCCGAAGAGCTGGGAGTTATTGGAGTGCTTGCCCTGCTTTTTCTGTTTGCCGCGTTAATTTCCCGAGTTCTGGTTATCGCCAGAAAAAATGAACGTAACAATAATTTTTTTGCTGCCTATGCGGCTTATGGACTGGCTTTTATTTTTATCGGGCAAGTGGTGATCAATGTCTCAGTCAATATTGGCCTGATTCCAAACAAGGGTCTGACCTTGCCCTTTGTCAGCTCAGGGGGTTCGAGCTTGCTGACCTGTATAGCGATGGTGGCTTTGCTGGTGCGAATAGATATCGAAAACCATCTGGATGGGACAAACAAGACTTCTGCCAGGACTGAATTATCAGCCTGAAACTGAAAGTGATGAATATGGAAAACGGAAACAGGAAAATACTCATTATGGCTGGAGGCACAGGCGGGCACGTGTTTCCTGCCTTGAGTATTGCTGAGTATCTGATTTCCAGGGGTGTTCAGGTTGAGTGGCTTGGTACACGCAATGGGCTGGAAGCTTCGCTCATTCCTGCCGCCAATATTCCCTTTCACTTTATTTCCATTGCCGGTCTCAGGGGCAGCAGTATGAAGCGCAAGCTACTGGCCCCTTTTGTCATTGCCGTTGCTGTCATGCAGTCAGTGGTTAAAGTGCTGAAAATTAAACCTGGCTGCGTGCTCGGCATGGGTGGCTTCGTTACTGGCCCCGGGGGGCTCGCTGCCTGGATGCTGCGCAAAAAACTGTTGATACATGAACAAAATGCTATTGCTGGTCTTACTAACCAGATGCTGTTTCCTTTTGCAGCAACTGTCATGGAAGCATTTCCGGGGGCATTTGAGCGCAAGCAGGAACTGACTCAAAACTCCTTGCTTAAAACCTTGATAAAACCAGGCAGCACCATAGTGGTTGGCAATCCGGTCAGAAAAGAAATTTCAGAAACCGGATCAAGCCGTGCACGCCAAGATAGTGCATCTATACCTGATTCTTCAGGTGAGCGCCTGCGCATTCTGGTTATCGGCGGCAGCCTGGGGGCAGCAGCAATCAATAAAACACTTCCTTCCATGCTTGCACTTATACCGTCTGATGAGCGCCCCGAAGTGCTGCATCAGTGTGGAAAACGCAACCTGGAAGAGACGCAGGCCTGTTACCGCCAAAACCAGATTGACACTGGCGGCAGCATTGAAGTGAAAGCATTTATAGATGACATGGCGAATGCTTATGCCTGGGCTGATCTGATTATTGCCAGGGCGGGTGCCATGACGGTGTCAGAAATTGCAGCTGCCGGCCTTGCGTCAATCCTGATTCCCTACCCCTATGCTGTCGATGACCACCAAACTGAAAATGCAGGGTATCTGGTAAGGGCTGGAGCAGCAGCAGTGATACAACAGGATGAATTAAATCCTGAACGTTTGCTGGCTGCAGTAAACAGGTTCAGCAGCGACAAGGATTACCTGGAACAGGCATCACGCAGTGCTCTGGCTGCAGCGACACCGGATGCTACTGAGAAAGCGGCGCAGTTATGCATGGAGGCCTGTTATGTCTGAGCCTAACCTGCATCCTTCCCGTTCCGGCATGATTCCGGAAATGCGCCGTATCCGCAGAATTCATTTCGTGGGGATTGGTGGTGCCGGAATGAGCGGTATTGCCGAGGTTCTGTTAAACCAGGGCTACAACATCACCGGTTCAGATATCAGTACTTCAGCTGTCACTGAACGTTTGGAAACACTTGGGGCAACAGTCTTTATCGGTCATAAATCCACCAACGTTGAAGGTGCGGATGTGGTTGTTGTCTCTACAGCTGTTGACAAGAGTAACGAGGAGATTGTTGAGGCCATCAACCAGCGCATTCCCATCATCAGGCGTGCAGAAATGCTGGCAGAGCTGATGCGCTACCGGCATGCAATAGTCATAGCCGGGACCCATGGCAAAACTACAACGACAAGCCTGGTAGCGACGTTGCTGGCCCATGGCAACCTTGATCCAACCTATGTCATTGGCGGAATTCTCAATGGTGCCGGCACCAATGCCAAGCTGGGCGCAACCCATATCATGGTTGCTGAAGCAGATGAAAGTGATGCCTCATTTTTGCATTTGCAGCCACTTGTTGCAGTTGTCACCAATATCGATGAAGACCACATGGTCACCTATAACGGTGACTTTGAAAAACTGAAACAGACTTTTGTTGAATTCCTGCACAACCTGCCTTTTTACGGCCTGGCCGTGCTGTGTATTGACGATCCGGTCATTCAGGAATTGCTGCCAAGAATTTCCCGACCTGTACTGACTTATGGTCAATCGCATTTTGCTGATTTTTGTATCAAGGATGTTGTGCAAACGGGAATGGTTACGCGCTTCAAAGTGCAGCGCCCTGATCGTGAAGGCATGCTTGAGCTGTCTCTGAATATGCCGGGAATTCATAACGTGCTTAATGCCACCGCTGCTGTGGCGGTGGCAACCGATGAAGGGATGAGTGATGAGGATATCGTCGCAGGTCTGGCCAACTTTAGTGGGGTCGGCAGGCGTTTCGATATCAAGGAGCCGCTGTCAATTGCCACAGGCCAGGTGATGCTGGTTGATGATTATGGTCATCACCCGACTGAAGTTGCAGCAACTATCAAGGCAATCCGTGATGGCTGGCCTGAAAAGCGTCTGGTCATGATTTATCAGCCCCATCGCTACAGCCGTACCCATGATCTTTACGACGCTTTTGTCGATGTGCTTTCTGAAGTCGACATGTTGTTACTGCTTGAAGTGTATTCAGCAGGTGAAGATCCCATTCGTGGTGCTGACAGCAGAAGCTTGTGTCGCAGTATCCGGCAACGAGGCCAGATTGATCCTGTATATGTGAAAGATCAGGCAGACATAAAACGTTTGCTAAACGATGTCCTTATTAATGAAGACATACTGCTGACCCAGGGTGCAGGCAGCATTGGTTTACTGACTAAAGAGTTGGTCAGGGACGGGCTGGGGCATGCATGAACAACACGCTAAAAAGGAATATGGCAGGGTGGCTGTATTGATGGGTGGAGATTCTGCAGAACGGGAAATTTCCCTGTTAAGCGGTCAGGCAGTGCTTAACTCACTGTTAAGCAGCGGAGTGGATGCAACAGGCATAGATGTGAAAGGCAGTGAAGTTTTACTTGAATTACAACAAGGAGCTTTTGATAAGGTGTTAATCATGCTCCATGGCAGGAAAGGCGAAGACGGAAAAATGCAAGGTGCACTGGAAATAATGAATTTGCCCTATACCGGTAGTGGTGTGCTGGCCTCTGCACTTGCCATGGATAAAGTGCGTTGCAAAAGACTATGGCAAAACCTGGGACTCAATACCCCGGCTTTTATTGAATTAAGTGACGACTCTGATTGGCAACAAATTGTGGATGAGCTGGGAACTGTTTTCGTCAAGCCGGTAAAGGAAGGATCAAGTATCGGGATTTCCCCGGCCAGTAATGTAGATGAACTCAAAACAGCCTATGCCCTGGCTCGACAATATGATGATGCCGTAATTGCAGAGCAGTTTATCGATGGTCCGGAATACACGGTGGGGATTTTGGGCGACAAGGTACTGCCATCTGTAGGCATGCAATCAAGTAATGAGTTTTATGACTATAACGCCAAGTACTTTTCAGATGAAACAAAGTATTTCTGTCCCAGCGATCTTGATCAGGACTCTGAAGAGTTACTCGGAGTGATGGCAAGGCAAGCTTACGAGGCTGTGGGATGTTGCGGTTGGGGCAGGGTAGATGTGATGCGGGATAGCAAAGGGAAATTCTGGTTGCTGGAAGTAAATACCGTGCCAGGAATGACAGATCACAGCCTGGTACCCATGGCCGCCAGGCAAGCTGGAATCGATTTTGATGCACTGGTGCTGGAGATTTTGTCCAGTGGTGAGTTGAACAGGGAGAGGGACTGATCATGCGCATTCTCAATCCAGGTAAAAAACGTGGCAGTAAACGCGCCGGAGCCAGCATTAAAAGAGGTAAGCCATCACGAACTGGTAAGAACCTGAGCAGGGCAATGGTTTTTAAATGGCTGATGGTGTTTGCGTTAATCGGTATTGGCGCTTACGGCGCCTTGACTACTCCCAGGATGATGGAGTCAGTGAGCCAGCAGCGTGTAGAGCAGGTAATTATTGAAGGAGAGGTAAATTTTATCTCGGAGCAGGAAGTGCTATCAGCTGTGAATGACTATATCAGCGAGAGCCTGCTCCTGGTTGATATGGAAGATATAAAAGTGGCTCTGGAAGACATGCCCTGGATCAGGACAGTGACTATCCGTCGTGAATGGCCGGACACACTGGTGTTGAACATTATTGAAGAAAAGGCAATAGCTCGCTGGGGTGAAAACAAACTACTCAATCAGGATGGGGCTATTTTTTCACCTCAGGATATTACTGGCCTGGAAAACCTGGCGATGCTTTCAGGACCTGGCGGTTCGGAGCGCAAGGTGATGGAGCAATACTTGTTGTTCAACCAACTCCTCTACCAGCGCGGCCTCAAAATTGCCGAACTCATTTTGAATGAGCGCAGTGCCTGGAAACTCATTCTGGCCAACGGGGTTGTCGTTAATGTCGGCAAAACCGAGGTCATGGAACGTATGCGAAGACTGGTCGGATTCGTTGATCCGGTTTTTATAGAACAAATGGTTGCAATTGAATCAATTGACTTGCGCTACGCAAGTGGAATTGCAGTCAAAAATAAATCAATTAAGACTGAAGAGGTTGTCTCGCTATGACCAAATTCCAACAAATGAATAAAAAGGAGTTGCTTTCCATGAGTAACTTAAGTGGTGGTGAAAACATGATTGTGGGCCTGGATATTGGCACCTCCAAGGTTGTGGCAATCGTTGGTGAAATTAATGCTGAGGGTGGATTGAATATTGTCGGCATTGGCAGACATAAATCCCGGGGCTTGAAAAAAGGCACTGTGGTGAATATCGAATCCACGGTGCAGTCAATCCAGCGTGCAGTGGAGGAAGCAGAATTGATGGCTGGCTGCCAGATTCATTCCGTGTATGCAGGTATTGCCGGCAGTCATGTCCGCAGCATGAATTCCCATGGCATCGTGGCTATTAGAGACAAGGAAGTCTATCCCGCTGACATCGAAAGGGTCATTGATGCGGCCCAGGCGGTTGCCATTCCGGCGGACCAGAAGGTGCTTCATATATTGCCCCAGGAATACATCATTGATTCACAGGAAGGAGTGAAAGAGCCTCTGGGAATGTCCGGAGTTCGCCTGGAAGCCAAAGTTCACCTGGTTACTTGTGCGACCAACGCGGCACAGAACATTGAAAAATGTATCAAACGTTGTGGTCTGGAAACTGATGAAATCATTCTTGAGCAACTGGCTTCCAGTTATTCCGTACTGACAGAGGATGAAAAGGAACTGGGTGTCTGTTTGGTCGATATAGGTGGTGGAACCACTGATATAGCCATATTCACTGAAGGGGCGATCCGTCACACAGGCGTTATCCCTATCGCCGGTGACCAGGTCACCAATGATATAGCCATGGCACTACGCACTCCGACTGATCATGCCGAAGAACTCAAAATCAAATATGCGTGTGCCTTGTCACAGCTGGCCAGTGCCGATGATCTGATCAAGGTGCCCAGTGTTGGTGAACGTCCGCCCAGGGAGTTATCCCGCCAGGCGCTTGCCGATGTGGTTGAGCCCCGCTATGACGAACTTTTTCATTTAATTCAGGTAGAAATCAGGCAAAGCGGTTACGAGGACATGTTGGCAGCCGGTATGGTCTTCACCGGTGGTACCAGCAAGATGGAAGGGGTGACCGAACTGGCAGAGGAAATCTTCCATATGCCGGTTCGTATTGGCATGCCCATGGAGGTCAGCGGGCTTGTCGATATCGTACGCAATCCAACGTATTCAACCGCCGTAGGTTTACTGCTTTACGGCGTACAACAGGCCCATGAAAGGGAAGGCAACGTGTCCCGGGAACCTGGAATAAGCCTGATGGATCGGGTGAAAAGTATTTTTAGCAGTGACGATTAAACAGTTTTTTAACTTTAAGGTGGAACCATCCCAAGGGGGTAAGTATGTTTGAAATCATCGATAATGTTGCACAAAGTGCAGTCATAAAAGTAGTAGGAGTCGGCGGCGGCGGTGGCAATGCAGTCCAGCACATGATCAAAAACACCATTGATGGTGTTGAGTTTATCTGTGCCAATACTGATGCCCAGGCCCTGGACAAAATGGATACCAAGTTGAACCTTCAGCTTGGTGGTGCCGTAACCAAGGGGCTTGGGGCAGGTGCAAACCCTGAGATCGGTCGTCAGGCCGCTTTGGAAGACCGTGACAGGATTCGGGAAGTTATTTCCGGCGCCGACATGGTCTTTATTACAGCCGGCATGGGCGGTGGCACCGGTACAGGTGCGGCTCCGGTGGTTGCCGAAATTGCCCAGGAAATGGGTATTTTGACGGTAGCCGTCATTACCAAGCCCTTTCCTTTTGAGGGTCGCAAACGCATGGCCATCGCTGAAGAGGGAATCAGGGAACTTGCAGAGCATGTTGACTCTCTAATAACCATTCCCAATGAGAAGTTGATGGATGTCCTGGGTAAGGGGTCAACTCTGCTGGATGCCTTTGGCGCGGCAAATGATGTCCTGGGCGGGGCTGTTAAAGGCATCGCTGATCTGATTATGCGTCCAGGCATGATTAACGTGGATTTTGCCGATGTCAGCACAGTCATGTCAGAAATGGGCATGGCAATGATGGGAACGGGTTACGCCAGGGGTGAAAATCGTGCTGTTGAAGCTGCTGAAGCGGCTATTCGGAGTCCTTTGCTGGAAGATGTGAACCTGCAAGGCGCGCGCGGTATCCTGATCAACATCACCGCAGGTGAAGACCTGACCTTGGGCGAATTTTCTGAAGTTGGCGATACCATTTCAGAATTTGCCTCTGAACACGCCATTGTGGTGGTTGGAACCGTAATTGACCCTAGCATGAAAGATGATATCGCGGTGACAGTAGTGGCAACGGGCCTTGGTGGAATGCAGATAGAAAAGCCGACCAAGGTTGTCGACAATACTGTCAGAAATCCCAGGACAACAGCGGATTTCCATAACCTGGACAAGCCTGCAGTGCTGCGTAAGAAAGAAAGCGACAGAATCAAGGCGGAAGGCGAAGGTGCTCATGAGGAGCGGCGGCCCTTGCAGAAAGCGGTAGGGGCTGAATCCGATATGGATTTTCTGGATATTCCAGCGTTTCTGCGTAAGCAGGCAGACTAGCTGGATGGGCAGTATTCTGGAACAGAGATACAGAAACTTGGCTGCTATTGGTGAAAATGCATGTTTTTGTTAAGATGCGCGTTTTCCGCACTGTCGGGCAGAGATTCCCGCAGGCTATCAACTCAAACTGAAGATCTGGTGACAGATTGCATTATCAGTAGGAGTAAAATAGCAATAGAAGCTGTAATAATAAGAGTCGTACGAAAGGACTTCGGGTGCTACTTGTCTTAAGCAGGTGTTAAGAACAAGTCTTGGGAGCAGGTCTCAAGAACAAGCCTTTAGTTCCCGTTGGAACAGAGAGAGCGATCATTGATTAGGCAACGTACTTTAAAAAACGTCATAAAAGCGACAGGTGTAGGGCTGCACACAGGTCAGAAAGTCTATTTGACCCTCAGACCCGCCCCTGTAGATACTGGAATTGTCTTCTCTCGAGTTGACCTGGACCCGGTAGTCCATATACCGGCCCTGGCTGAAAACGTGGGTGAAACCACCTTGTCATCCACGTTAATGAAAGGTGATGTGCGAATTTCCACCGTCGAGCATCTCATGTCAGCCATGTCAGGGTTGGGTATCGACAATGCCTATGTTGAAGTCAGTGCATCAGAAGTGCCTATTATGGATGGCAGTGCAGGTCCTTTCGTGTTTCTGATCCAGTCTGCGGGAATTGAAGAGCAGGAAGCGGCAAAAAAATATTTCCGTATAACCAAGGAAGTCAGTGTTGAGCAGGGCGATAAAAAAGTCAGCCTCAGACCCTTCAATGGTTTCAAAGTCGGCTATACCCTCCTTTATGATCATCCGGTACATCGCAAGTACACCAAGGAAGCCTTTGTAGACTTTTCCAGCACCTCCTTTGTGAAAGAAGTTAGCCGGGCAAGGACTTTCGGCTTCATGCATGAGTTTGAAGAGCTCCGCAACCGTAATCTTGCCCTTGGGGCAAGTATGGATAACGCCATTGCTGTTGGCGATTACCGGGTGCTGAACGAAGATGGCTTGCGCTACGAAGATGAATTCGTCAAACACAAGATCCTGGACTCCATAGGAGACCTGTATTTACTGGGGAAAACCCTGATTGGCGAGTTTCGTGGCTACAAATCCGGTCATGCCCTGAATAATGCTTTATTAAGAAAGCTTATAACTGCTGAAGATAGTTGGGAAATCGTTACCTTTGACGAAGAAAACGAAGCCCCAATTTCCTACCTCAGACCTGTATTTTCCAGCTAAATATGGTGTAATCCGACCCTTGAATTTCAATCTGGGTCACTATGACTCCTTTTAGTTACTGGTTGTTGTAAGGATTTCTGTAAGCTGATGAAAATAATCATCGTTGATCAAAAACATGGTGAGACCAAGTCCCTGGTCCTGAAAGGATGGATGAGGGTTGCGCTGTCTATTTGCCTGCTCGGTGTTCCAGTCATTCTTGGCTATTACGGCTACCATTTTTCCGCCACCAGAAATGCTGACTTCTATAAAGATGAGGCCAGCCAGGCCTGGATGGATGACCTGAAATCCCAGAAGGCTGATATCGACCAGATTCGTCTTGATACACTGGCTCAGCTTGAAGCCCTAACTCTGAGAATGGCTAATTTGCAGGCGAGATTACTCAGGCTGGATGCATTGGGACAACGGTTGACTGAAATTTCTGATCTGGATGATGGAGAATTTGATTTTACCCAGACTCCGGCCATGGGTGGTCCAGCTGAATTAGAAGCAGAAGATATAGATCTGCCTGACTTTATCCAGGCCCTGGATAACCTGACCAGAGAAATTGAAAACAAGCAGCAGCAACTGGAACTGCTGGACTCCCTGATGGTAGAGCAACAAATTCAGACAGAGTCATTCCTTTCCGGGCGTCCTGTAAACCGCGGTTGGATATCCTCTCCTTTTGGCCGTCGCATTGACCCTTTTACCGGCAAACTGGCCTGGCATCAGGGTATTGATTTTGCCACTGGTCGCACGGGTGTGGATGTAACAGCAGTAGCCTCAGGTGTTGTGACCTTTGCCGGTGAAAAGCAGGGCTATGGCAACATGGTCAAAGTGAATCATGGCAATGGCTATGAAACACTCTATGCCCATGACGAGAAACTCCTGGTGAAACCAGGCGATATTGTTAAAAAAGGACAGATCGTTGCCCTGTCGGGTAATTCCGGTCGTTCTACAGGTCCGCATGTTCATTTTGAAGTACATAAAAATGGTCGTGTAGTTGATCCTTCTTCCTACGTACATCGCACCAGCCGATAATAATCAATCCCGTTTGTTCACCGTGAGCTTCTCTCAAAGTTCATAGTTGCTCACGCGTTTTACCTTGATGGCTGCTCTTTTGGCCCTATATATACAGTAAATAATTCAAGAATCAGTTTATGCTTACTAAAATATTTGGCAGTAAAAACCAGAGAGAAATTAAAAAGCTCTCCAAGATTGTTGACAAGATCAACGCTTTTGAAGCGGCGGTTCAGGCGCTTTCAGATGATGAACTGAAGGCTAAAACCCTGGAGTTCAGGCAACGCTTTGAAGAGGGAGAAAGTCTGGATCAAATTCTTCCAGAAGCATTTGCAGTGGTCAGGGAAGCCGGTGTGCGAACACTGGGCATGCGCCATTTTGATATGCAGATGGTCGGGGGAATAGTCCTGCATATGGGCAAGATTGCCGAAATGCGTACCGGTGAGGGTAAAACCCTGGTCGCTACTCTGCCTGCCTACCTTAATGGTATGACTGGACGTGGTGTCCACCTGATTACCGTTAATGAATACCTTGCCCGTCGTGATGCCGGCTGGATGGGACCTTTATATGAATTTCTCGGTCTGAAAGTCGGTGTGGTTGTACCGGGACAGAACCCTGATGAAAAGCGGGTTGCCTACGAGGCCGATATTACCTACGGCACGAACAATGAGTTTGGCTTTGATTATCTGCGCGACAACATGGCTTTTCGCTTGCAGGATAAGTTCCAGCGCGAACTTGCCTTTGCCGTTGTCGATGAAGTCGACTCTATCCTGATTGATGAAGCCAGGACTCCGCTGATTATTTCTGGCGCCGTTGAAAACAGCTCCAAAAGATATATTGATATCAATGCCCTGGTACCCCTGTTGAAGAAAGCAGATAAGGCCCCGGAAAAATCCCAGATTGAAAGACGCATAGAGGGCGACGATGTCGTTGATGGTGATTTCATCGTTGATGAAAAAAGCCGTCAGGTGGAATTAACCGATCCGGGTCATGAAAAAGTGGAAGGTCTCCTGGTCTCCCGAGGGATGTTGCAAGAAGGGGAAAGTTTATATTCGGCTACCAACCTGACGCTCCTGCATCAATTAAGTGCCGCTTTACGAGCAAATTATCTTTTTAACAAGGAAGTGGAATATATTATCGAGGACAATCAAATAGTGCTGATCGACGAACATACAGGGCGCACTATGCCCGGACGGCGTTTGTCTGAGGGTTTGCACCAGGCTATTGAGGCCAAGGAAGGTGTTCCTATCCAGAATGAGAGCCAGACATTGGCATCAACAACATTCCAGAATTATTTTCGCTTGTATGACAAGTTGTCCGGTATGACGGGCACGGCAGATACCGAAGCCTTTGAATTTCATCAGATTTACGGGCTTGATGTAGTGGTTATTCCAACCAACCAGCCCATGGTAAGAATTGATGACAATGACCTGATCTACCTGACCACTCAGGAAAAATTCAAGGCCATAGTTGAAGACATCAAGACCTTTCGCGACAAGGGTGCTCCGGTGTTGGTGGGAACAGCCAGTATTGAAACATCTGAAGTACTGTCAAAATTTCTGAACAAGGAAAAAATCAAACATAACGTCCTGAATGCCAAGTATCACGAACAGGAAGCTGAAATTATTTCCCAGGCAGGACGACCAGGCACGGTCACTATTGCTACCAATATGGCGGGTCGTGGTACTGACATTGTGCTGGGTGGACGCTGGGAATCGGAAGTAGATGCGCTCAGTAATCCCTCCCAGGAACAGATCGATAAAATCAAGTCGGAATGGCAGATCCGCCATGATCAGGTGATTGAAGCCGGAGGCCTGCATATTATCGGTACGGAAAGGCATGAGTCCCGTCGCATAGATAACCAGTTGCGTGGACGTGCTGGCAGGCAGGGGGACCCGGGATATTCCCGTTTTTACCTGTCACTGGAAGACAATCTTATGCGGATTTTTGCTTCAGATCGCGTGGGCAATCTCATGCGCAAGCTGGGCATGGGTGAAGGTGAAGCTATAGAACACACCATGGTTTCAAACTCCATCGAAAAGGCCCAGCGTAAAGTAGAAGGACGCAATTTCGATATTCGTAAGCAATTACTCGAATATGATGATGTTGCCAATGACCAGCGCCAGATTATTTATCAGCGTCGCAATGAATTAATGGAAACTGATGACATTAGTGACGTGATAGAGACCATGCGTGAAGATGTAGTCAATGACCATATCAGTTTTTACATTCCACCCCAGAGCATTGAGGAACAGTGGGATATTGCCGGGCTTGAGCAGTCCCTTGATGCTGAATTTGGCGTAAAACTGCCTGTGCAGCAATGGCTCGATGATGACGACACACTATACGAGGATTCCTTACGCAGCCGAATTCTGGATGCGATTGTTCAAACGTATGAAGAAAAAAGTACGCAGGTCGGTGACAATATGCGCGCTTTTGAAAAGCAAATCACTCTGCAAATTCTTGACACCTTATGGAAAGAGCACCTGGGTCAAATGGATTCGCTGCGTCAGGGTATTGGCTTGCGTGGTTATGGCGGAAAAAACCCGAAGCAGGAATATAAGCGTGAAGCATTCGCCCTGTTCGAAGAGTTGCTGAACAATCTGCAGCATGAAGTCATCAAATTCCTGACTCTTGTTCAGATCAAGCAGGACGAATCTGCTGATGCCATTGAAAGACAGCGTCTGCAGGAACTGCAGAAAGAGCGGTCAACGCTGGTCTATAAACAGGCCAATGCCATGAGCCAGGATGCAGAAGGTGGCGGACAGCAGGGACAGCCCGAGCCCCAGACTCCCTTTACCCGACAGGGTCAAAAAGTTGGGCGTAATGAACCTTGTCCATGCGGCAGCGGCAAGAAATTTAAACAGTGTCACGGGAAGCTCAGCTAGAGAGAAGAGACAAGAGACAAGAAGAAATAGCAAAGTATTGTAGGTCGGCATGGGCTCGCAGAACCGTTTGCCGACAAAGGAATTCAAAGGATAAAGGGATAAAGGGATAAAGGGATAAAAGATAAAGGATAAAAGATAAAGGCGCGGATTTCAGGAGCATGGGATGGACAAGACCTTTTTCTTTTATCTCCTGATTATTTAATAAATTATTTGAAGCAGAGAAAGTTCACATGGCTGTAGGTAATGGAGATTTAGGCGTTCTGCATCCCGTGCCCGGTGTTTCCATGGCGGCTGTTTCTGCCGGTATCAAGAAAGCGGGGCGCCTGGATTGCGTGCTATTTTCGCTTGGGGAATCCGCAACAGTTGCTGGCGTGTTCACGACCAATGCCTTTTGCGCTGCACCTGTCACTATCTGCAAAAACCATCTTGCCAAAACCAATCCACGCTATTTTGTGATCAATACCGGCAATGCCAATGCTGGCACCGGGCAGTCTGGACTGGATGCAGCGCTGCAGGTTTGTCTTGAAATCGCAGAATTGAAAAACCTCCCCGTCGCTGCGGTACTGCCATTTTCCACAGGTGTTATTGGCGAGCAGTTACCCGTCAGCAAAATAACTGATGTTATTCCTGATGCCCTTGAAGCCTTAAGTCAGGATGCCTGGCTTGATTGTGCGACAGGGATTATGACGACGGATACGCGGCCCAAGGCAGTATCTGCAAAAATAGAAGTGGATGGCAAGCCAGTTACCATCACCGGGATTGCCAAGGGCGCCGGGATGATCAAACCCAATATGGCCACTATGCTTGCCTATGTCTTTACCGATGCAGAAATAGAACAGGAATGTTTATCTACCTTGCTGAAGCAAGCAGTTAATACCTCCTTTAATCGCATCACTGTAGACAGTGATACCTCTACCAATGATTGCTGTATGTTGACGGCGACTGGAGAGAGTGGTGTGCATGTAAATCATGAGAGCACCGAGTTTATTAAAGCCCTTTACTCCGTTTTTGTCGGGTTGGCACACGCACTGATCAAAGATGCCGAGGGAGCAAGCAAGTTTGTCACCATTCGGGTCGAGAAAGGGGCAAGCAATGAAGAATGTCTGCAACTGGCCTACACGGTGGCTGAATCGCCCCTGGTAAAAACTGCGCTGTTTGCCTCTGATCCCAACTGGGGCCGTATTCTGGCTGCAGTGGGTCGCGCCGGGATCGACAAGCTGGATATCAATAAAGTTACGACCTACCTGGGTGATATCTGTATTGTTGAAAAGGGTGCAGTATCTCCCACCTATACTGAAGCTAAGGGGCAACAGGTCATGAATCAGGATGAAATCATCATCAGGATTGATCTCGGGCGAGGCGAGCAGTCGGAAACTGTCTGGACCAGTGATTTATCCTTTGATTACGTCAAAATCAATGCCGAATACCGCACCTGATACCCTTTAAAATCCTTAAATATTACCATCTAATACAGTGGGTTATAAGCCTGTATCATACTATCCCTGTAACTTTCCCTGTAATCAAGGCAAGGGGGCTTCTTCATAGGGGCGGGGTAGGGCGCATGGCTTCGTAGATTTTTACAGTATCTGCCCAGATACATCAGAGGCTTTTTTTAAAAAAGAAGTCGTCCAAGACCGTCCCTGCCCAGATACAAAAAAGGGGTTTTCAAACGCAAACTTTCTGTGGCTTACTTCTTTCATTTTTATCTCTATCTGCATATCATCACTGGCCTAATTTAGATGATTGGGAAAAAATCCTTCAATGAGCGAATACACAAAGATATATCTGGAAGAGAGTGAGATACCTACTCGTTGGTATAACATAGTTGCTGACTTACCCGAGCCTCCACCGCCAGCTCTTCACCCTGTTACGAGACAGCCAGCTACTGCAGAGGATTTTGCTCCACTGTTTCCATTGGCCTTGATACAGCAAGAAGTAAGCCAGGAACGATACATAGACATTCCGGGTGAAGTTCTTGATGTATACAGGCTATGGAGACCTAGCCCACTTTTTAGGGCCCGCAGGCTGGAAAAACTGTTGGATACCCCCGCCAAGATATTTTATAAGTATGAGGGAGTGAGCCCGGCTGGTTCTCACAAACCTAATACTGCGGTGCCTCAGGTTTGGTATAACGCCCAGGAAGGAATAAAAAAACTGACCACTGAAACCGGCGCGGGCCAGTGGGGTAGCTCATTGGCGTTCGCATGCTCTCAGTTTGGGCTGGAATGTGAAATCTGGCAAGTCGCAGCTTCCTATAGATCAAAACCTTATAGAAGGACCATGATGGAAATATGGGGAGGTAAAGTCCATGCCAGTCCCTCAGAGGTGACAGAATATGGAAGATCGCTGCTTGCAGACAATCCAGACCACCCAGGATCATTGGGTATAGCAATTTCAGAAGCCGTCAGTGAGGCCGTCGTTAATCCCGAGGTCCGTTATGCGCTTGGCAGCGTTCTAAACCATGTTCTACTCCATCAGACCATAATAGGCGAGGAGACTTTGTTGCAGCTTGCTAAGGTTGGTGAAACACCTGACATTTTGGTAGGTTGCACTGGCGGCGGGTCTAATTTTGGAGGACTAGCATTTCCATTTCTCAGAGAGAAAATGGCAGGAAAGATGAATCCAGTAATTCGTTGCGTCGAACCCGCAGCCTGCCCTACGCTCACGAGAGGCGAGTATCGTTATGACTTTGGCGATACCGCAGGGCTTACTCCGTTGATGAAGATGCACACATTGGGCCACTCCTTTATTCCTGAACCAATACATGCTGGCGGTCTTCGATATCATGGAATGGCACCACTAGTGTCACATATTTATGAGCTCGGACTGGTCGAGGCTATTTCTATACCTCAAGTCGAATGTTTTGATGGGGCACTAAAATTCGCAAAATCAGAAGGCATTGTTCCGGCTCCAGAGCCCACTCATGCTATAGCTGCAGCAATACGTGAGGCGCTTGCATGTAAGGAATCTGGGGAAGAGAAGACCATCCTAACCGCACTCTGCGGCCATGGCCACCTCGACCTTGCCGCGTATGATAAGTATCTTCAAGGGGAGATAGTTGATCTTGACCTGACCGATCAAGATATCTCCATGTCCATGAAAAATATACCAAAAGTAGATTAGTTGCCGCCCAGGTAAGGAGAAAATTAATGGTTAACCCATGTCTTGATAAAACGAAATCCAGCGGGAAGCCATTTTTCCTTCTATCTTCAATTTTTTTAGCGGTTAGTGGTCAAAGTGTTCAAGCACAAAATGAAAGTACGGGTGCAGAGCAAATACTAGAAGAAGTTGTAATTACGGCCAGACGTCGCGAAGAATCTCTGCAATCAATACCAATGGCTGTCTCGGCATACAGTGGTGAATCCCTTGTATACAGGGGAATAGAGCGACTCGACGAAATTAGTCGTTTTACACCAAACCTTAGCTTAGGGAATAACCCAAGCTTTGGTGGGGCATCCAACTCCGCAGCAATCTACATGAGAGGCATTGGCCAGAAAGAATTTCTACCCACTACCGAACCAGGAGTTGGTCTATATGTGGATGGCGTATACGTTGCCAGATCAGTGGGAGCTCTCCTCGATATAGTCGACATAGAAAGGTTAGAGGTTCTCAGGGGGCCGCAGGGAACACTTTTTGGAAGAAATACTATTGGCGGAGCGATCTCAATCGTTACAAAGAAGCCAGACCCCACGATGCCAAGGGAAGGGTCGGTCTCTCTAAGCGCTGGTACAAACAACCTAGTTAATATTAAAGCCTCCTACCATACACCAATTAGCGATACCCTGGCAGCAAGACTCTCTTTAGCCTCATTGACCCAAGATGGATATGTAGTGCGCAGCGACGGGGTCGACCTTGGCAATGACGACACGATAACTGGTAGGGCATCATTCTCATGGGTGCCCTCTGATCGACTTAGCGCCGATATCAATATCGAGATGACTAGGGATAGAGAGAATGGCCCCGCACTTGAACTTATTGGTATTGATTTCACCGACCTCAGTCAGCTAAATGGTGTTGTCTTGGCGCCGCCACCCCCGATGGCATTCATCCACAATGTTACAGCGGCGGCGGCTGGCCCAGGTATGCCATGTGCAGTTACCGATGTGGCAGGAAACGGGATCACATCAAACCCTGGCATTTCTAATTGCTACGATAATAGGTATGTAGGCGCAGACAGAGCAGATAGAGGAACTGCTCCAGCATTTTCCAAGACCGATCTGCTTGGCATCTCTGCCACCGTGAACTACGACATATCCGACACGCTTAATTTCAGATCAATCACCGCCGTGAGGGACCTAGAGTCAGAGTTTGCTAGAGATGGAGATCACTCCCCTGCGCGGATTTCACAGTTTTATGATGACCTTGAGCAGAAACAATTTAGTCAAGAACTACAACTATTGGGCACGTACAATCGGATGAATTGGATTCTTGGCTACTACTATTTTAGAGAAGATGGTTTCAATTCAAATATCCTTGATTTCACTGTATCAAACTTCAGATCGGGAGGTGAATTTGATAACTCAGCGTCGGCTTTATTTGCGCAGGCAAACTTTGATATTACAGATAAGGTTCACCTAACCCTTGGGGGAAGATATACCGATGAGAACAAGTCTTTTCTGCCGGATCAGATAATTTTTCAGAATTATTACGCCGGCTTCAGCAAGTTAGTGCCTCCGGGAAACCCATTAGCTGCCCTTGATGCTCCCTTTCTTCAAGCAGGGGGGCGTATCTTGCCACTTTTAGAAAAAGAGATTGAGATCTCTGAGTTCACACCGATGGCCAGCCTATCTTTTGACCTGAATGATAATGCCATGATCTATACCACTTATTCTGAAGGTTTTAAGTCTGGGGGCTTCACGCAACGCGTCTTTCCGCCTATAGTCCCTGGCTTTACTGCCCCCCCAGGTACGCCAGATATACAGCTAATTCCAACATTTGACCCAGAGTTCGTAAATGTCCTAGAGGCAGGTTTCAAGTCCACGCTTGCAAATGGGAAGGTAAGGTTAAATGGATCCATATTTGATACAGACTACGAGGATCTTCAGGTTCAAGTATTCAACAGTGTCGCCCCGGTAACTCAAAACATAGGCAAAGCAAGTATAAGTGGGGTAGAACTTGAGCTACAGGCTGCCCCAGGCCATGGGTGGCTAATTGAGGCCAGCCTAGCAAAACTTGATGCTAGCTATGACACAATTGACACGAGTATTACTCTCATAAGTAAAAATAATAAATTTGAAAGGGTCCCAGAAACGACCGCCGCACTTGGCGTTTCAAAGGAGATATCGCTTCGTAGTGGTGGCTCACTCACAGGAAGACTTGACTGGGGATATAGAAGCGAGACCTATAATGACGCGTATAATTCTAAAATCTTGAAAACTGACGCCTACGAGCTAATAGACGCAAGCCTGAGCTGGGTAAATGCAAATTCAGATCTTAAGGTGGTGCTGGCAGGTAAGAACTTGGGTGATGAAAGGTTCATGGTGACCGGCGTCTACGGCACAGCGTTCCAATCATTTGAGGCAATGTTTGATCGTGGCCGTCAATGGCGACTCGAGATAAAGAAAGACTTCTAGAATTCTATTTTGTGAACGAAATTTGGATTATCTATAGTGGCCAGAGTTGAAATAGTAAACCCAGCTGAGATTAGCGACCCAAGCATTGATGCAATTTTTGACTGGGTCACGAAGATGGAGGGTAGCGTACCTAATCATTTCCTAGTTGAACTTAATTTTCCCGAGTATTTTGTGGCAAAGCTAAGCTCTACAAAAGTTCTCTGGGAGTTGGGCGAATTAGCGATAGATGAGATTCAACATATTGGAATCCTAGTATCTAAGGCAAATGGCTGCCCCTACTGCACGGCAGCCTTCTGCACAATTCTTAACTATGGCCTGAAAACCGAGTCCAACTACATTAAGGAGGTAATAACCAAAGGTATTGATGTCGTGGACAGCGAAAGGCTGAGAGTGATTCTAGAGTATGCTCTGAAAGTTAATTTGAGCCCTAAGGATATTGAGTGCTCAGATATAGAATCTCTTAAGTCAGTTGGACTTAAGGACAAGGGGATCGTTCAGCTGACACACTTAGTAAGCGATTTTGCCTCATATAACAGGCTCAACCTTGCTTTAGACACAGATTACGACTACTTGGAGATTTGGAAGAACATTGCATTCGGGCGGTAGCAGGCAATCTGCTCGTTTACAACTAACCACTCTGACATCTTGATTTCTCTATTATCAGATTTTATTAATTTCGGCGGGCACGAAATTTCAACCAAGTTTCATATGCCAAAGCAGCAAGCGAATGAATTAGTGCCCAGGCAAGCACTCGCCACAATGCTCGAAAAGGGGGGTGATGCTAGACTCTCATGTTAAAACGATTCTCAAATGTTCTACACTTCATAGGGACTGGCCCTTTTCTTGGCTTTTTCCTGTTGCTGCTCGCTGTTTTTTCTAGCAATCGTTATATATTCTGTTCCCGGTGAAGCAATACTCCTAGACTTTGGAGCTACACAACGGCACCAATATGCTGTCAAGCCCTTGTTTTTTCTTAAGAGAAACAGGGGTTTGCGCAGCCTTATCTTTTAATTCCTGTCATATTTCCTGCCATGTCCCTTGTTTGCCGCTCCTCTACTCTGGTCGGCTTAACAGCGATGGTGGTGGCGCCATAGCATCAGACAGTCACTGTACATGCCGAGATATAATTTCCTACGCACGAAGCCTACCCACTAAGAAAACCTCCTCCAGCGTCTCTGTACGCACTCCTAAACCCTCTCCAAAGGCCTATCGCAATCACCTAGCCGGGATCTAAACAGGCACGGGGGAGGGGCTGTTACAGTGTCACACAGTTACTGTACCTGCCCAGATACAAAAAATGGGTTTCCAGACGTTTCTGAGTGAGTTATTGTCGTACTAATGACCAGAATACTTTGCACCTTATTTCTCTGTATAACTGCCTCAGTCTGCTCAGCAGCCGATGAAGCTGCAATCTGTCTAGTGAAATGGAGGCGATTCATAGATGATAGCCGCATACCCCATTCTTAATGAAGATAAATAAATTTTCTATCTATATGTGTTTTACGAAAAATCTGCTGTCTTCGTTCCTTACTTTTGTTCTTTTTGGCTCCTATTCAATTTCTGTTTTTAGCCAGCCACTCACACCGCCCTGCGGTTATGCAAACGTTATAGATAATAAATATATTGATGGTAGATACTTTGAAAAAGGGATTTATGTAGTAAACGCATTTGGTATTTCATGTGGTGAGGTCATAGGAGACGATGGCCTTTTTTCTCTATTTATCAGCCTCCCTGACAATTCCCCATTACCCGCACCTTGGATTTCTCTTACAGAAGCGATAGGTGAACCAAAATTCTCGGCCGGGGCAGGAATTGGATTTAGAGTACAAAAAGTTTCTGAATTAATATTTTCTTTAGGTGTACTTCAAAATAGATTCAAAGACATTATTTCTACAAACCTACAGGCATCTAACGCTATCATTACAATAGGCGCCTCTTCGGATGGTGGTGAAACAACTAAAACCAAATTCACGCCAGATGATAATGTGGTTATAACGGCAAAGATTTTTCCTGACACGGAAGATATTGGTCAAGATGGTGAGATTTATATTGTCATTCGAACTATTGAGGATGGCAGAAAAATCTTTAAAGCCTTGAACGAAGATGGTCTGTGGCAGGTATGGAATGCTAGCCTCAAATCATTGCCTGCTGCCAAATATGTAAACACACTAAAAATTAGTCATGAGATATCTATTTATACTGGCACTATGACAAGCGGGCAACGGCTGATATATGTCGGTTACTCTTTATTTACAGACGGTAAACCGGTTATCACAACCAGCCTCTCTCCGCTTAAGGTAGAAGTTTCTGACTAATTCGCCGCACAAGGCGGGGTCTAAACAGGCACGGGGGAGGGGTGTCATAGCCTGACAGTGTCACTGTACCTGCCCAGATACAAAAAAGGGGTTTTCAAACATTGTCTGTTAGGTTATTTTTTCTCATCTAGGCCCTTAAACCTTTTGTTAAATATTTTAACCATGAAAAAAAATCATTTAATCCTATTCCTTCTTATAATCTTGAGTCCTTTTAGCTACTCACAGGATGAGGCTAGTCATATTGAGCTTGCTAAGGTAATACAGACCAATGGCGCGAAGTCACAAGCAAAGATATTTATTGCGCCTAAGTCAAAGATTAATCCCAAGCTGAGAAATGAATTTTCTGCTAATGAGACAGTCATAATCGACGCTCTTGTTAAGCCTGCGAGCTATGATATAGGTAAACAGATTGAAATCTTTGTGGTGATTAGAAAGCAGTTGGGAAGTAAAAAGACTTTCTACGCATTAGATGAAGACGGTATTTGGGTCTTGTGGAATGGAAGCCTTAAATCACTTCCTATCTACGAAAGTATCGAGTCTGCATCAGATAAGCATGAATTTCGAGTCTATGATGGAAGTCTAGAATCAGACGAATTCAATATGTACTTAGGATATTCGTCAGAAACGGTTGACGAAAAGCCGGTCATCCATGTGAATCTTACTCCCTATAAAATTTCAGCTTTCGAAAACTCAATTTTTAATGCAGAACTGGGATTGGTATTTGATTCTCAGCCAGATATTGAAATCAAAAACCCTACAGCACAACTAGGGCTAGATCATTGTACTCTTAGCTATTTTGAAAATCTTGTTGTACTAGACATAAACATGGATGGTAGCGATGATATTTTGTTTACATTACTTTGCGGTACTGTTGACCAATTGCCAGAGTGGTCAGACCCAAACACTCCGCATTTCGACCCAGTTCCTAATGCTCTAATAGCAATAGCCAGCCAGCCAGACGGCACATACAAAGTTGATAACGAAAAAATATTTGGAAAAAACAAAGTAACACTAGGCAGTGAACCTGGCGGTATTATTTCATTTGTGCGTCCTCTAGAAAATCCAACACCTGGCACACCTCCTATTATTTCTTATGTTGTTAACAGAGATGATCATCAAAGATTGCATGCTGACGATTATTCTAACAATTGGGCAAGTCAAGGCGTTTTGGTACCTGATGAAAATGAGATTTACAAAATAAATGACCTAGGCAACGGAGACTATTGGGCCGCTACTGTGGCAGGAATACCTAACAGTGACTATACGTGGGATATAGTACATTCAACAATGGGATGGGCTAATTGGAGAGATAAAAGACCTTTTGTGTACAGACAGAACTTAGGATTCAATCAGGGCTGGGAAGATGTTAGCGACGAGTATCAAGACAACGATATTAAAGAACTAATGACCAGTACAATGTACACTTTTACAAACAATATTAGCAACCCTACTACATTTGGAGAAGAAATGTCTTTGGATGCCGACGTACTGTTTCAAGGCGATGGAGCAGTACTAAGAATGTATAAACTTAATAACGGCTATCCCTCTCTTTATGCTGAAATTGAAGTAGGTAATTTTACTAATATGCTACAAATTGCCGAAAATGACAGAAATAACTGGTGCGGGGCAAGGAATGTTTTCAAATACGAAGGTAATTATTACTTAGGCTGGGCTTGGGATCACTTTGAACTATGGCGCCCAAACCCAAGTAGCGAGCCTCTACTGCTTGCGTTTGCAGCTACAAACTATATTACAGACCCGGATAACTTTGACGAAAATAATCCTTCCTGCACAGTAGGCGAAGATAACACCGACGCCACAGTAGCATTTACATTTAGTTTTAACAATGGTCTGTTAGAATTAGTGGACGCTGGATTTGAAACTGTTATTCAGCCTGCCGCAGGCAATATGAAAGGAGTACGCGACTTTAACGGCGATGGGTTTGATGATTACTTTACAGCTGGCGGGAGTGGACATTGGGATGGCCCTCATGTGTATATCAACGACCAACGTGGGTCGTTGGTAGAAATAAATACCAGAGACTTTCTACCAGAAAATACTCCTTATAGAGTAAAGTTAGGACCCGGAACATATGATCATTTCGATATAAACATGCGTGAGATGTTTTGGGACGTAAATAATGATGGCGTTATAGATTTGATACAGTATAACGAAGGACCTGGAGCACAATTACAAAATTGGGTAAAAGAGAAATTTACGGATACTCTAGATAATTTCGAACACGAAAGTGGTTATATAAAGGTGTGGTATGGAAAAAATGAATAAAGATCAAGTATTGCTTTCCCTAATTTGTAGAAGTTTAGACCTGATCTGACACATCATCTTGAAAAAGAGAGAGTTACCCGTTTTGATTAAAGGTGTCGAATCCTAAATCAAAACAAAAAGGTAACTCTCATGATTTAACTGACGCACAGCTAATTGACTTAGCTAAAAGGTATGTCCCCCAAGAAGAACAGTATAAGGAGACTATTGGAAGAAAAAGAGTTCGGAAAGAAAGCCAGCAACAAAAACGCATAGTAGCAAAAATGTATGACTTCACTTGCCAAGTATGTGGTTTTAGAGAAAGTTATATCAAAAAGGATGGCTCACCTGGGTACATTATCGAAATAGATCACATTGTTGAGAAGTCGCAAGGAGGTGATGAGCAATTACAAAACCTCTGGACTCTATGCCCTAATTGTCATGCAAAGAAAACCAGGGGAATTATTAAGGTTGATACTGAAAACCGATTAGTCACCGACAATGAAGCTCCCATAGCTTTCACTGATAAGCACTTGTTCGTTTGAGACTGCCGTAAATGAAGACTTTCATAGCCGGATTAGCCTGTGGAGTCCTGCTCAGTATTGCTGCAATTACCTACCTGGAATTCACTCAAGAAAGCACTGGTGGCTTTACAGATTATGTACAGCCTCTACTCTCCCAGCTCAATGATGTAATCCCTACCGACTCTTCCACTGCTTCAACTCCTGACCAGTATGGCGAAGAGGCTACAGTACTGCGCGTAGTTGATGGAGACACCATAGACGTAGAGATCAACGGTGAGCGTCAGAGAGTTCGCTATATCGGCATGAACACACCTGAGCGTAATGAGCCATGCTTTGATGAGGCTACACAGGCCAATGTAGACCTCGCACTTGGAAAGGCTGTGCACTTGGTTAGTGATGTATCAGAGACTGACAGGTACGGAAGGTTGCTCAGGTATGTTTATGTAGGTGATGTCTTCGTTAACCTGGAGCTGGTGGCACAAGGTTATGCAGAGGCAGTGCTGTATAGACCTGATGATAGGCACTATGAGCTGTTTAGTGAGCTGGAGGCTGAGGCTACTCAGGCTGGTTTAGGTTGTCATCAGACTGGGGTGTTTGATGATAGTGATGCTAGGATATGATTTCTGTTCGGAATTAATAACTATTCCAGTCTTTCGCAGAAGAACTGGCCAGAAATTACGGACAAACTAGCATCATTGTTGTATGGCTCGATTAAATCTTCACAAACTGACATGTTATTAGGATAACCGTGAACCGTAGCCAAGTAAGATATGTCTCCTAATGAAGCCTTTTTAATGGCCACTGATATATTTCCGTCGACTGTGTGACTTCTTAGATATGCCTCTAGCTCCTCATATGTGATATCAGAAACACTATTTCCTGGAAAAGCATCAGAGCTTATATCTTCGCCGTTCTCTGCGCTTTGGGTAGTTGATTGCCTGTTGGATAGTACTAGAGCGATTAAGAATACGACTAGCCCAAGGATAACAACAAGCAACAAAGTCAGCTGTTTATTAGCAGTATTAGAGTCATAGTTTTGGTTCATAATGCTTAATCCTATCTGAGCTACATTTTGCTACTTAAACTGTTAGGTGCACTCTACATCATAGCCACAGCAGCATCCTCGGCTGCATAGGGCTTGTCTTCCCCAGGTTCTTTAGTAAGCTCCTCTGTCCCTAACAGGAACTTCAGATCACGCTCCACAGCATGAACTTCATCCCACATAACAGGCTCTTCGCTCAACAGGCTCTGCCGTAGCTTCTGGAGTGTCTCTATCTTTTGTTGTAGTTGCGTCTTCATTGTCTGTACTGGTTCTAGTCTTCAATTAGTTCCACAGCCTGCCCTGCTAGTTCTGTAAGCGTGCAGATAAGGCACTGATCGTCCAGACTAGCATCAATAAGGGCTGTGTACTGCTTCTTTTGACCTACTTTGCGATAGTTGACTAAAGAATCGCTCATGTCTCTAATAAGATAATATATTAGAGATGTGAGCAGTTTTATTTCACTAGCTACTCTTCTCGCACTAGCAGCACTACCAATACTAGGACACCTCTTAAACAGCATCGGTGCATCCAGTGGTAGCACACCATCAGCTTCCCTCCACAGTTCCAGCACCGCTGTACTTCTTGCAAAGAGTCAGTGGAGTTTGAAGTAAGGAAATAGAGCCCATTAAATCCCTTTAATTAAATTGTGTGATGGTGCCTAAAGTGCCCTGTTATCACTGTATATGCTCAGGGCTTTGCAGTCTATAAAGGTACTACTTAGCCCCTCACTCTAGGCTGTACCGCTTCAGATCAGCCTCTCTTATGATCCTGCTCAAATAAGCCTGCAGCAGCATCAATGCCTGCGTCCTGTCCTGGTCTGTACAGTCTTCTAGGGTATTGCATTGACTGAGTAAGTCTAATACTTCTGCTTCCCAGCTATAACACCACGCACCCCCCCAGCAGGGTCATCACAGTCTCCATCCCTCCTTGGTATCAGGTGAGTGTGGCAGTGAAAGACTGTCTGGCCTGCTGAGGCTCCTGAACTACTATAGCTTTGCTAAAGTGCGAAGTTATTTATCCGTTTTATACCAGTCAGGTGTTTCTCGCTTCTTCCATGTTGCGAAGCTAGATTTTTCACCAATGTAGAAAGCCCGATAAGCCGCCACAGGATTGCCAGGTACTTTATATTTATCAGGCATCGCTTGTGGAAATTCTGTTAAACCCTTGCTCTCGAAAGAGGCTTCTTGGATACTGCTCAATACCGCTATTGATGCATGATCACTGCTTCTATCAAAGCGCCAGCAAAATTCCTTATTCAGAGCATGGCCGAGTTTTACCAGCCAGCGGAAATTCTCCAGTGACTCCTCTGCCCAAAGTACTGAAGGGTGCTGGACATGAGTTGACTTGTATGGCGTATCAACACCTTTCTTGTTTAGCGCGGTACAAAGTATCTGGGTGCTTTCAAGCACCATTTTGCCAACATGTTGGTCACAGTGAAATTTAGCGCAAGTCTCAATGTCTGTATCAAGTATAAAAATATTCATAGAGGTAAATTATGTAAATAAAGCATTAATGTTATGAGCGGGAAAATATAATTATTTATTCGCTGCTCATTTCCTTAGTTGAACTACGTTACTGTCACCAGTGGCTATGGCGTCTATCAAGTGTTGGTGAATCATCCTGCTGGTTGCTGTGACTTCTTTAAAGCCTTTATCTCTTGTGAGCGCTTCCATGCCATAGTTGCGCATATCTTTACTGATCACGCCTTGTGCGCCACTCCAGCCACAAATACAAGCTACATGATCTGAGTTAGCACCTTTGCTACTCGCATTTGCTCTGAGCGTGTGCCTCAAACAATGAGCTGACAGCCTTGAGTTACCAGTTGCTCTGATTAATCCTCGCTTGAGCCTATGAGCATGTGCACTACCTGTTGCATCGTTTAACCAAGCTATTGCCTTAGGCAGGTTCGCTATTAGGTAGTCTTTACCCAGAACTATAGGAACTGATCTTCGCCTGTAATCATTCTTTACAGTCGTGGTGTCATCTGTCCCAATTCTAATCATTGGAATTGGGTTGCTGAGTTCTTTTAATATAGCCTTAGGATCAAGTCGTTTAATTTCACTAGCCATTGCTCCTGATTGAATCATAAAGACGAGACAGGCACTTACTTCAGGTGTTTTATGATCTGCTAAGCAGTATTTCAATAGTGCTATTTGTTCCGACTCGGATAGTGTCACTTTGCGTTTAACGGGGTCTAGCTTAGTCTTCTTTGTGGAGCCTTTGGGCTTTATATGCCAGTTTAGATGATAGTTTTCACTGGCAAGTCGTAGTGCAGCCAAGCCTCGGCCATACTGTTTACGAATACTCTGAACTTTAACTCCTCTGCTTCTCTGCTCATCCCAAAACTGTCTGAATCCTTCGTGAATTAGCTCAAGGACATTGGTAGTGTCTAGTCTTTGGTCTCCTATGAACGCAAGCAACCGTTCCCAGTTACGCTGTACTGTCCTTCCTTCTGTAGTGTTGAGATCAATGGGACTTTCAATCAGGTATTCATGCCAGATGTCAGATAGCATTTTGGGTTTCTTTGCCCATTGTTTTGTCAGTGCTTCGTAGGCTCTCAGTGCTGCCTCTTGTTCGGTGGTAAATTCTGGCTTGTTCTTGTAATAATCTGCTTCTTTGGCTGTATCAAATGCGTCTACTAATCCTGGTATCGCTTGTTCGGCCCAGTCTATGAAACCTTCTTCTTTGCTCATATCAACGAACTGTCCTTGCCTGAGATGCAAAGACTTAAGTAATTCGGCTGCTGCATTATCCAACTCAACTTCAGAGTAGTCAGAGGCATTGGTGTTTTGCATCATCTTTACTTTTAGCTGAAAAGTCTCTGTAGCTGATGCTATGGCTCTTTGTAACTCTGGCTCAGTATAATTAGTTGCTTTCAGCTTCAACGGCTTGGTGAATGTCTTCTGAATATGGTGCAATGAGGTTGGGTAGTCCCTCTGGTAATAGAGACTACCTTTCAGTTCTCTAATGTAACGTGGGAACTTAGTTTTAACTGACATTTGGGCTATTCCTGTAACGATCCCTGTAACAATACCATCCTATAATGAATAATAGTACATATATAACAACATGTTAGAGATATATATCAATGCCGAATACCGAACCTGATTCCGGCGTTGTCCACGTAGCCGTCGGTGTAGTGGTCAATCGTGAACGAAAAATACTGATAGCCAGACGGCATAGTAATCAGCACCAGGGAGGACTCTGGGAATTTCCCGGCGGTAAAGTCAGTGCTGATGAGACTGTTCAGGATGCCCTCAAACGTGAATTACGCGAAGAAGTAAATATTACGGTCAGGGAATGTGCGGCGCTGGTTAAAATCAATCATGACTATGGCGACAAGAAAGTACTGCTTGATGTCTGGTTTGTGAATGTGTTCTCAGGTGCTGCGGCTGGTTGCGAAGGTCAACCCGTGAAGTGGATTTCAGTTGAGGAACTGGACCAGCATGACTTTCCCGCAGCAAATACCCCGATTATTTCTACAATAAAAAATCTTTTGAATCCTGCCCGATAAGATCATCATCGCTTATTTCAAGGTCGTCCAGGCGGAAATCCTCCGGGCCATCTTTGACAGGTATGGCAAAGCTTTCGCTGGCCCACTCACCAAAATCAATTAACTGGCATTTTTTGGAACAAAATGGCCGGTGAGGAAATTCCTCAGTCCAGCTAATAATTTTTTGGCAGGTAGGGCAGTTTAATTTTTTTATGCCTATTGGTGAGATTTTTGATGTTGATTCAGTCATGGCAAAAATATTTTATTGGTTTGTTTCATCTTAATCAGAGCTTCCCTAGCAAATCAAGTACATCCCTGCGCATTTCTGCAAGGGTTTCCAGCTTGTCATTTTGGGTACCAGTACGGATATCATTGCTGGTTTGGGTCCGCTGTATAGCGAGATCTATCTTATCAAGAGCTTCCTGATATCTGCCAGCCCTGATTAATTGTATGGCAAGATTGAAAAGAATTCCGGTATCTTCAGCGACATTGTATGCGGTTTCCAGTAACTGGATTGCTTCATCTGTCTCCCCGGTGCTAATTTTCATTCTGGCCTGGTTAAATAGTATTACACCCCGGTCGCTGCCCTCGAGTTCCGCGCCCAGGATTTCCAGTAAATTGTAGAGGAAGTCAGGCTGATACGCAGGGCAATTGCCTTGCAGGGACAGGTCTACTATTTGTTGCACCGGAAAGACCAGGTTTCTTTTCTCGATGCTCAAATTTCCAGCCTTTTGGAGAATTGTATTTTGCTCAGGTCCCGCGATATCAGGGTTCGAGCAGGCAATGGTCATCATGTTCAATATCAGCCTGAATTCATCGGGATTATCTTCAATGGCCTTGTTAATGACTCCTGCAGCAAGTACTTCACCTTCAGTACCATAATCAAGAAGTTCAATGGCATAAAATTCAGCATTCCTGGCTATCCCTGGTGCTGTTTCATACCAACGCTCTGCAAGCAGAACGGGGTTGGCCCAAAGTGTACTGACACGGACCGTATTAGATGCAAGTAAAACCAGGTAAAAGCTAAACAGTAGTGCTTTTTGTTTTCCGGGTAACATTTTTTCAGAGGTCCAGGTAAAAAATGAAAACACCAGGAAAAACAGGATGCCGAAATAAGCCAGGTAATTGCGATGCTGGAAAATCAGTTCAAGGGGTAGCACAGTAGATTCCACCAGGTGACCCGAAAAATACCAGAGCAGGGCAAATGCAGGGAGTCTGTGGTTACCAGGTTTTAGCAGCACCAAAATCAACAGCAGGAGCCAGCCAAGTATGGAAATCAGTGTGCTCAAAGGTGAGAACAGGGAAGTGGAAAAGCCAATCTCCTGGAAGATACCAATGCTGCTTGTTGTGGGTAACAGCAATACTGCCAGATAGCCCCACATAATCCTGGATTCTGTAAGTACTCTTTCGCCCATGGAAAAATTAAAACTGGCTGCAAATTCAGACTGTAATGTCTCCAGATAGACAAGCGGCAGCAGTACTGCAATAACAGCAGGGAGCCACAGGAAAATAAGTCGCCACATCCTGAGGTGTTTATCAGTCTGCACCTTGCCAAGTACCGTGTACTCCAAAGTGAGTAAATAAAATACCAGGGAGAGTGCATTTTCCTTGCTGAACAGGGCAAGCAGTCCGGTTATCCCCAATGAAAAACTCAAACTCAGTATTTGTTTCGCAGGTTGCCTGGAGAAATCCTTGAGACGTATGCAAAGATGGAAATATATCCCCATCAATATAAATAGATTTGATAACAAGGCCATGCGTTGTACGGCATAGAAAACAGTAGAGGTATGAACCGGATGTAATGCCCAGGCCAGGGCTGTAAACAGGGCGATCATAGCTCCCTGTGATTTGTCGCTGCCCAGAACTCTGCTGAGCTGAAAACTGATCAGGTAAATAAGAGAAGCGTTCAGGCAATGCACCAACAGGTTTATACTTTTAACAGCCCAGGGGTTATCGGGCCATGCAGAAGCCTGCAAGGCAAAGGTAAAAAGCGATACAGGCCGCCCCGTTGGCCCAGATTGGCCAGAAAAAACAAACTCCCAGAATTCCTTTGAAAACAGGGAAGCTTCCTGAATAAACAGCAGGGGATTGAGGTTTGGTGCATCATCAAAAAGAAAGGGACTATCCAGACCCCAAAAGTAGCAGGCACTTGTTGCCAGCAACAGCAGAACAAGCCTGGCAGAATGAGTGTTTAAGGTAGGCAAGGAGTTCCGGTCAAACATTGAAAGGTATCAGTTTACTCATTGGTTCAGGCATTTCAGGTAGTGTTTATGTAAATTTTCTACCTGTTCTTTCAGCGCTGCTTCTGAGTGTGTGTTATCGATGATATCGTCCGCTTGTCGTACTCTTTCTTCACGGGGAAGCTGCGCAGCAATAATCTTCCTGATCAGTGCTTCCTCGCCATTATCCCGGGACATGATTCTTTCCACCTGGACTGATTCAGGGACATCTACGACCAGGATTCTGTCCACAAACCCATAGTCTTGCGATTCCAGTAACAAGGGTACAACGAGCAGGACATAATCACTGTTGCTTGCGGTTATCTGTGTATCTATTTGTTTGCGAATAAGCGGATGTAGCAGTTGCTCCAGCCAGTGCCTTTCCCGGGCATCATTGAAAACCAGGGCTCTTAAGCGAGACCTGTCCAGGTCTCCCTTGCTATCGAGTATGGCCTTGCCAAAATGCGCAATAATTTCCTGGTAGCAGGGGGAATCAGGGTGGACGAGGGAGCGGGAGATGACATCAGCATCAATAACATTGACGCCAAGTGAGTTAAACAGGTCACTGACGGTAGTTTTACCGCTGCCAATACCACCCGTGAGTCCAACAATAAATTTTGAAGTTGCCCTGGAATCCTGCATAGGATGGTTCCAAGCCTCGATTTACATGAATAAACTGGAATAAAGCGATGTTAATTCATTTTCCCAGAGCAGGGCGATAAATCCGGCGCTGGCAAGATAAGGACCAAAGGGAATTGGAATATTTTTATCCCTGCCCATAATGGCAATCAAACTGAGTCCAACGATAGCGCCGACAAAGGAAGACAGCAGGATAATTATTGGTAGTGCCTGCCAGCCCATCCAGGCCCCAAGGGCAGCTAAAAGTTTGAAATCGCCATAGCCCATACCTTCCTTGCCTGTAATTAATTTAAACAGCCAGTAGATACTCCATAACAAGCCATAACCAGCAATTGCTCCCCAGACTGCTTCTTGCAGGGTTGTAATCAATTCGAAGCTGTTGACCAGTAGTCCTAACCAGAGCAAGGGCAAGGTGATATCGTCCGGGAGCAACTGGTGGTCAAAATCAATCATGGTCAGGGTGATCAGGCTCCAGCACAGTAGCAAAACAGCCAGGGTCAACCAGGTAAAACCATAATAGCTGGTTACCAGCGCAGTAATTATTGCAGTAATGGATTCAATAACTGGATAGCGCGCTGAAACAGGTGCCTGGCAATGTCGGCACTTTCCCCTTTGGATCAGCCATGAAATGACAGGAATATTTTCCAGGGCAGAAAGTTCATGATTGCACTTTGGGCAGTGAGAATTAGGGATGGCCAGGTTAAAGGCCTTATACCTGGCCTTCTTTTTATCGGGATTCTCTATTTCAAGAAGTTCAGAACACTGCGCAGTCCATTCGGCTTCCATCATGACCGGCAGACGATAGATCACGACATTGAGAAAACTGCCGACAACCAGGCCAAAAACCAGGGCTATTGCCACCAGTAACAGGGGATAGGCGGCAAAGATTTCTGTAAATGTCATCTGGTTTCAGTGTACCTATGGGAGTCTCTGACGAATCAGAGGCTCCCTTGAGTCGCTGTTTATTTTTTTATGAACCGCAACTTATACAACGGCACCAATCTGGAAGATAGGCATATACATGGCAATCATCAGACCACCAACCAAAACTCCCAATATTGCCATGATCAAGGGTTCCATCATGGAGGTGAGACCTTCAACTGCATTGTCCACTTCAGCTTCATAGAAGGTGGCACATTTATCAAGCATGGCATCAAGTGCACCTGATTCCTCACCGATAGATACCATCTGCAGGATCATAATGGGAAATCGTTCAGTTGCCTTGATGGCAGCGTGTAATTGCTGTCCACTGGTCACATCATCACGAATTTGCAGAGAAGCGGTTTTATAAACAATATTACCGGTGGCACCTGATACTGAATTCAGGGCGTCGACAAGGGGTACACCGGCTGCGAAGGTAGTAGACAGGGTTCGGGTAAACCTGGCCAGACAGGATTTCTCAATAATGTCGCCAAAAACGGGTAATTTCAGAGATAACCTTTCCAGACTTTCCTGGAACTTTTTGGAGCGGTGTTTGGCTTCCTTGAAGAGGTAACTGGCGACACCAATCCCGACCAGGATATAGAGCCACCAGGCAATCATGAAATCTGATATAGCCATTACATATTGAGTAAAAATGGGCAGCTCGGCACCAAAACTTGAGAAGGTTTCTGCAAATTGTGGCACAACCTTGATCAACAGAATGGCTGTAACAATACCTGCTACCGCAAGTACTGTAATCGGATAGTTCATTGCACTCTTGATTTTAGCTTTGAGTTCCTCGGATTTTTCCTTGTAAGTAGCAAGGCGCTCCAACATGGTTTCCAGGGCGCCAGATTGTTCTCCAGATTCCACCAGGTTACAAAACAGCTCATCAAACTGACGTGGAAATTTACGAATGGCATCAGCAAAGTGATTACCGGCAGAGACATCGTCCCTGATTGAAAAAACTATATCCTTCATACTGGGGTTTTCCAGGCCTTCACCAACAATTTCAAAGGACTGCACCAGGGGAATACCAGCCTTCATCATGGTCGCCAATTGGCGTGTAAAGATGGCGATATCCATCGGCTTGATGGGGGGTTTGGAAGCACCGAACAGAGCTTTTGGCTTCTTCCTGACCTTGGTAGGTTTAATGCCCTGTTTTCTTAGCTGGGCTTTGACCATGGCAGCACTGGTGCCATTAACCTCACCTTTGGTGACCTTTCCCTTGGCATCCTGACCCTGCCAAATGAATTTGGTTAGTTTAACCGCAGATTGTGCTGGCGCTGCCATTTGAGTCTTCCTCTCTATGTTCCTGAAGTGATGAACATGTCACTCTGAATCTGTTTACTCTTACTAGCTGTGTCGTGCAAAGCCATTAAATCCGCAGGTAACAATCAGTTATGCCTGATTTCCACTGCCTGCAATCCTGTTTATCTCTGCCAGGCTGGTAATCCCTTGCGCGACCTTCTCCAGGGCTGATAGCCTCAAGCTATTTAAACCTGATTTTCGGGCTAACTCTGCGACCTGGATCGAATTTCCACCGCCCATAATAACACGGGAAATGTCGTCAGTTATTGGGAGAACTTCATATATCCCTATTCTGCCTTTATATCCACTTTGGCAGAGCTCACAACCAACAGGGGCATACAAGTTGGCTTTATCCAGGCAGGCGGCTGGAAAACCTTCCTGTTGCAGTACCTTTCGGGGCAATTTTACTGGTTTTTTACAGTGATTACACAGCCGTCTTGCCAGTCTCTGGGCAATTATCAGGCTCAGGGAGGTGGCAATCTGATAGGCAGGAATCCCCATTTCCATAAGCCGTGCAAAGGTTTCCGGGGCGTTATTGGTATGCAGGGTGGACATGACCAGGTGACCTGTCTGGGCCGCTCGCAGTGCCATTTCCGCTTTTTCCACATCCCGAATTTCCCCGACCATGAGCACATCAGGATCCTGGCGCATGAAAGCACGCAACGCTTCAGCAAAATCGAGACCTATGCCATGGTTAACTGCCACCTGGTTAATGCCCTGAATATGGATTTCAACCGGTTCTTCTGCAGTGGCAATATTTCGTTCCTGGGTATTGAGAATTTTGAGGCCTGCATACAGTGACAGGGATTTACCACTGCCAGTAGGTCCTGTAACCAGGATAAGCCCCTGTTGCAATTTCAAGGCATCGAGGTAGTGAGATTTTTGCTCCTCTGCATAACCCATGGCATCCAGGTCCAGCTTCTGCATTTTGAAATCAAGAATGCGTAACACGGTTTTTTCGCCCCAGAGTGTGGGCATAGTGCTGACCCGAAAATCTATGGCGCGTGATCTGGATAGATTTAGCCGAAAACGGCCATCCTGGGGCAGGCGCTTTTCTGCTATATCCAGTTTAGCCATGACTTTGAATCTGGAACCAATTTTCCTGGTCACATTCAGTGGGGGGCGGGTTATTTCACGCAGCAAACCATCTTCACGAAACCTGATCCTGGAAAATTTTTCGAAAGTTTCAATATGAATATCAGAAACGCCAAGACGAATGGCATCCAGTAAGAGTTTGTTCACAAAGCGCATGACTGGTGTTTCATCAATGTCTGCTGCAGGATCCTCGTCCGGGTCTTCGTCTGAAAATTCAATCTCCGGGGAATTGAAATCCAGCTGACCCGGTTCACCATCCCTGGTGGCATTGAACTGCTTATCGGTGAGTTCCTGGATGGCGGCATTTAACTTGTGCTCTTCAATGATCACCGGCTCTACTCTGCAATCGGTATGAAACTTGATTTCTTCAAGGGCCAGAGTATTTCCTGAATCTGAAAGGCCCAAATACAAAACGCTATGATTTTTTCGCAATGGCAGGACATGATGTTTCTTTATCAGGCTCAGCTCTACCAGAGAAAGGGGCATCAGGGACCGATCAAGGGCTTCCAGGTCCAGCAGTGGCAAGCTGAACTGTAATGAAGCTGCTTCGGCAATCCTGGTGCTGTCCACAAGGTCCTGGTCCACCAGGTATTTCACCAGGGCCTGCTTCTGCCTGTCAGCACTGGCCCTGGCCTGATCAAGCAGAGCAAAATCCAGTAATTGTGCACTTTCCAGCCAATGCTGCTGCCCTTTGTTAGCATGTATTTTGGCGCGTGTATTCATGCTTTTCTCCCGTCCCTGTTGCATGCCGTGAAGTGAATTCACGCTTCAGTGTATAAGAGAGTAGGGATTCTGCCAGTGCATGAAGCTGGTGAATTTGTAATGTTTTGACAAAATTTTCCAAATATGACAAATTTTGTCACAACTCCAAAGCAAGGAGGGCATTGGCCTTTTGCTATTAAAAGGCCATCAAATCGCCTTGTTTCGGGGGTATTTCATTAGTGAAAACTCGCTAAAATGTGAACTGGTCCACATTTTGAAAGGCAATTGAAAATTTTGACTTACTGGCATAGACCTTGCTTTATATCTGTACTGTTTCTGACTGTTGCCTACTAGAGCTGATAAACAGATTTATTCGCAACAATTTAAACGTAAAAACAGTTATACCGGTAAAAACCGTTTCAAGCAGTTCCAAAGATGTTGTTCAGGAGATAAAAATGAAAAACATTAATCAGCAGGTCCAGAAGGGTTTCACCCTTATCGAATTGATGATCGTAATCGCGATTATCGGTATTCTTGCAGCAGTTGCTCTTCCCGCTTACCAGGATTACACCATCCGCGCGAAAGCTTCTGAACTGGTACTGGCTTCCAGTGCAGCCAAGAATACAATTTCAGAATATGCCCTTATTAATGCCACTATCGCTGGTATTACTGCAGGTAGCGTATCTGTACAGGATATCAACCAGGGCATGGTGAGCTCTCTGTCATGGGATGGCACTAACATCCGTGTTAATGGTAGTGATCTTAACCTGGGTGCTAACGTTATTCTGCTACTCAGACCTTCAGGAAACCCTTCTACTGGTGTGCTTTGGGTTTGCGAAGCTGAAACTGGCGCTCAGTATCTGCCTTCAAGCTGCTAATACCTGATTACTTGATATTAAGAAGTACCAGGTAGTAGCAAGTAAGTAATACAAAACCAGTCCTTTGTTTAACAAAGGGCTGGTTTTTTTATTGTCTCGGTTTTAATGATGGATTGGCTTTAAAACGGCTTTCAGGCTGTGATCAGCGTTACGTTTTTAAAAGATAATCTATGTCAACATCGCCATAATCCGTTAAGCTGTATCAAATAATTTTCCGCCTTAATCTTGTGTCTAATCAATGATTTCCAAATCAAACGGTATAATCGCCACATCATTGATTCTAACTTTGCTGGTAACAGGAAGTGTTTACTGGCAGGGCTTGGATGGGCCATTCCTGCTGGACGATTTCTCCAATGTAGTGGAAGCCCATGTTGATTACTTTGACAGGGATGAGATTTATTACGCCCTGACCCATAACTTTAGTGGCGAACTGGGTAGATCCGTTTCAGTTTTAAGCCTGATATTTTCGGGCATCGTTCATGGCCCTGAAGCCTGGGGTTACAAATATCACAATCTGGCCATACACCTGCTTAATGGCTTGCTTATCTTCTGGTTGCTGGTGCAACTGCTCCCGAAAATGCTCCATAAAGATCCTGTGGATAGCCAGGTTACCCTGATTGCCGGATTAGCCGTTTCGATGTGGTTATTACATCCATTGCAAGTCAGCACGGTTTTGTATGTGGTGCAAAGGATGGCGCAATTGGCAGCATTTTTTACACTTTCCTCACTAATTGTCTATATCAAGGCCAGGGAGTATTCCTCTGCAGGGGGGATCAAATTTTACCTTTTGGCCTATCTCTTGTTCCCCATGCTTCTGGGACTGGCAGTTTTTTCCAAGGAGAATGGCGCGCTGACAATTTTCTATGTGCTTGCTATAGAACTTACAGCGTTTGGTTTCAAGGTTTCATCTATAAACGAAAGGAATCGAATTGGAATATTTTTAGGCCTATTTGTGGGGCTCCCTATTATCCTGGCATCAGGTTATGTAGTACTTAACTTCGAACAGCTTTCAGACTACTCCATGCGAAATTTTACCCTGGGTGAACGCCTGCTCACTCAGCTTCATGTGGTTGCCTTCTACATAAAAATGATCGTATTTCCCCGCTTGTCAGACATGACCTTGTTTCATGATTATTTCCAGGTCACGACAGGTTTCGATTTCATCACCATAATATTGTTTTTATTGTTGCTCACGCTGGTTTTTCTGGTCTTCTATTTACGCAACAGGCTTCCGGTAGTGTCTTTTTCCATTGCCTGGTTTTTTGTTTCACACCTGATGGAATCAACTATTTTTAACCTGGAGCTGGTGTTCGAGCATCGCAATTACCTGGCTGCCCTGGGGCCCTTATTGCTCATGGTGTATGGCTTGTGCAAGGTCCCAACGATCCCGAAGCTGAAATATGTGAACGGGGCCATATTGCTTTTACTGGTGTTTCTGACTTTCTCCAGGGTGCAGGAATGGAGATCCAGCGAGTTGATTTACCAGGTAGCCATTGAAGAGCATCCGGATTCCAATAGAGTTTTGACCCTGATGGCAAATCTGAAATACAGACAGGGTGAGTTTCAATCAGCCTGGGACTATCTGCAAATGGCACAGGCAAATAATGACAAGGAATATGGCACCTTGATACATGAGGCTATTTACCGCTGTGGTACGGGAATAGATTTCACACCTTACTTTGATGAGGCCCTGGAAAAAGCAGTAATTTACCCGGCATCAGCCTATACCCTGAATGTTCTGAATAATACGGTTTCAGTAATAAATAATAGTCGTTGCCCAGAGCTTAAAAATGAAGACATGTTGAATTTACTGTCTGCTGTAAAAAGCCAGGAAGGCAATATAAACAATGAATACTTTTTCGGCATTCTGGAAAAAGTAGAAGGGCAGTTATTATTAATTGAAGGTAATTATGGCAAGGGTATAGGCTTAATGATATCAGCCTATGACAAAACTGGCAGGGTATTAATCCTGGTTAATCTGGCAGAAAACCTTATTGACCTGAACTTGCTAGGCGATGCAGAGTATATAATTTCGCTTATTGAGGGAATTAATCTGGAAGAGGGTGGAAAAGAGACAGCAATTTTGTTGCCTTTAGTGGATAAATTACTATTGGCCAAAAATCAAATACAACTAGTACAAGAACAAGAGCCAGATACAAACTAGAGGTGGTCACATTGTCAGATCAGGAATTTTCCATTGTCATACCCGCCAAGAACGAAGCAGAGAATTTGCAGTTACTTTTGCCCCGTCTGGTGGGTTTGTTCCCCCAGGCTGAAATAATCGTTGTAAATGATGGTTCAAGTGATTCGACTGAGTCTGTTTGTAATGAAAACGGCGTCACAGTGGTTTCAAATAGTTATTCCAAGGGAAACGGAGCCAGCATCAAGGCCGGGGCGAGAAGGGCAAGTTATGACATGGTTTTATTCATGGATGGTGATGGGCAGCATAGACCAGAAGATATCCCCGCTCTTTTTGAAAAATTTGAAGAAGGTTTTGACATGGTGGTGGGCGCCAGGAGCAGTAATTCGCAGGCAAGCATCTTCAGGCTTTTTGCCAATTCCTTCTATAACAAATTATCAAGCTGGATTTCAGGTCAAAAGATTGAAGATCTGACTTCTGGGTTCAGGCTGGTGAACAAAACCATGTTCTTACGCTTTCTAAATTTATTGCCCAATGGTTTTTCTTATCCAACCACGATTACCATGGCTTTTTTCAGGGCTGGATACGACGTGGGCTATGTCCCTATAGAGACTGCGAAAAGACTCGGGAAGAGTCATATTAATTTTCTCAAGGACGGCTTCAGATTCATCATTATTATTTTCAAGATTGGCACCTTATATTCCCCGCTGAAAATATTTATACCGATTTCTTTTGTTTTTTTTCTAACAGGGTTGGGATATTACTGTTATACCTTTATTACTTCTCATAGTTTTACCAACATGAGCGCGGTACTCTTTATCACTTCCATTATTGTATTTTTAATCGGGTTGGTATCTGAGCAAATAACAGTATTAATGTATATGGATAATAAAAACGATTAACCCGGTTAAATCCCGGAATCAGACGTACTGAGACTTTTATGAATAACGATTTGAATATAGACAACTTACTGTCAAATGCAGGTGATGGCGTTGAAATACTGCCTACACTCTTCGCTTTTGTGATATGCCTGATCATGGCTTTTATATTAAGACTATTTTATGAGCGCAGATCTTTTTCGCTCACAGGCAAGTCCCACATTTCGTCAATTTTGCCGATACTTTCTGCAGTCGTATTTATTGTCATTGTGGTGGTGAAATCTTCACTGGCACTATCACTGGGGCTGGTAGGAGCCTTGTCTATAGTCAGGTTCAGAACGCCGATCAAGGAACCGGAAGAGCTGGTGTATTTGTTTTTGGCCATTGCCATTGGTCTTGGTTATGGCGCCGGTCATGTGCTCATTACGACCATACTGGTTACTATCACCATGGGCGTAATCTATCTATGGCTGTCAAACCAGGATGGGGGTGGCACCAGCGAATACAATTTTGTCGTAAATTGGAATAATAAGGACGTTTCTTTTGAAGACATTCTTGAAAAAGTGAATGAGTTTTCGGAAGCTACAAAACTTGTAAGGCTGGATAAGAGTGCTGATAAAAATATGGCAGTGTTATTGCTGACACCTCGAACAGATTTTAAATTCAATGAGTTTCTCAATGGCTTACAAGCTATTGACTCCGGGTTGTCAGTTACATTCTACGAAGCAGATACCAACTGGTAGCTTCACTACTCGCTAACCAAAAAAAGCTATGCGGCTAAAACGAAAAAGCAGTTCTGCACCAATGCTCCTCGCAGTACTAGTTTCTGGCGTGTTACTGGTTAGTGCTGTCTTGCAAACGAGTGTTGAAGAAATAACTGAAAATTTTCAGGAATATATTCTGGCTCTCGACCCTGGTTATTCCCGTTATCCAGGGATGACTGAACTGTTAACTGAATTGCCCCGGATAGTTGATGGGAAAATTAATAGCTTTGCAAGCCGCCCGGAAGTTGAGGCGGTTTATATCGATGTTAACCCCGAGGAGTACCGCACGCTTCTCCAGGACAGGGACAGGGCCATCGAAGCCGTGGTGCTGTCCGAGCCCAGCGAGGTCAATGCAAAAATTCGCTTTAATGGTAAGCAGATGAAAGCTGATGTGCGCTTAAAAGGTGATTTGCGTGATCACTGGATAAGCAAGCACAGAATGAGTCTCAGAGTTAAACTGAAAAATGACAATAGCCTGCTTGGCTACAACGAATTTTCCATTCAGAAACCACATTCCCGCCAGCATCCTTTTGATTCAGTATTTCAGGAAGTGATCAGGACCAGCGGTAACCTCGGGTCTGCGCATCAATATATTAATGTCATATTCAATGGCAAGCCCTGGGGCATCATGATCATGGAAGAAGCCATGACCTCGGAATATCTGGAAAAACTGCAAAGAAAGGAATCGCTTATTGTCCGTTTTTCCAATGAAGATAAAGGCATCGTAGAAGAGCAAAGTAATTTGCTGGGTATACCCCTTTACGAAAATTACAAGCTTTCGGATGATCGGCTATTCCTGAAGATGTACGAGGAGAACAAGTATTCCCAGGATCTGAATTTCAGGAAATGGTTTAGTCATATTTCACAGCATCGTATTCACGGCACTGAAGTGGAAGCCGATTTATATGATGTTGATAGTTATGGCAGGGCGCTACTGCTCAGTGCTATATGGAATGATGGGCATCAACTCTGGTACCCCAATGTCAGGCATTATTTCAATCCATACACGTTAAAGCTCGAACCAATCACCACAGATGCCTTTCTGCCGATATCTCTGCGGGGAACCAAAATGCTTTTCCCAAGGGGTATTTTCGATCCGAGAAACAACAATACTGTGTTCAACAGTGTCCTGGGTACTCAGGAATTCCAGGAAAAGGTTGAGAGTTATTATGAAGAAGCTGTCTCTTCCATGTCCCGGGCGCAGGAAATGTACAATAAATATCATTCCTATTTTCCCATGGATCCCAAGCTTGATATGGTTGAAGTTGTTCTTGAAGATAATATATTTAATCTCAATTACAAGCCAAACCGGGAAATAATGTTTTTGCCAAGGGAGATGCCCTCAAGGTATGAGAGCATTCCTCCAGATAGTCAGCAGACTTCCTTGCTCACAGACCTGGTTCACATCAGGCATTTTGATGATGGCAAGGTTGAGATATACAACCTTTTACCAGAGTCAGTGTACCTGGATCGCCTTGTTGTCGATGGTGTCGTGGAATTTGTTATTGACAGGGAATTGCCCCCTTTCAGGCCTGAGGCGCAAGATAGCCTGGTCATTGAAACGCCTTTCACCGGTTTCCTGGACAGTAGGTTGGCTATATCAACCCGCTATGCCGATCAAGGGAGAGTTACCTATGCGGGCCTCTCACTGGTTACACAGGATATGCATAATCCTTTGCTGGCTGACATTGCTCCCGATGCCTATCCCTTTTTATCCCGGGATGAAGATTACTGGCAAATTGAACAAGGTAGCTGGGAAATTGATTCACCACTTGTCTTGCAAGGAGACCTGATAGTACCTGCCGGAACCACTTTGTGTTTTTCTGACTCAGCCTATCTGATTGTGAAGGGTTCCATGCGTGCTGAAGGCAGTATTGATGCGCCAATACTCTTCAAACCCTGCGAACAAAGCTGGAAAGGCATTTACGTTTTGAGCGCAGGGCAACAGTCTTCCTGGAGTCATGTACAAGTGCAGGATTATGCCGCTACCAGCGATGGTTTATTGAGCCTGACTGGAGGTATCACTTTCTACAAGTCAGATGTGAAAATGAACAACGTGGCGCTATCAGGGATTCAGGGAGAAGATGCCCTGAACATAGTCCATTCCAGTTATGAGCTTACCGGTCTGAATATTACGAATACGGTTTCTGATGGTATGGACAGTGATTTTTCCACTGGCCTGATTTCAGATGCCGTTTTGAGCAACATCAATGGAGATGCGCTGGATTTTTCCGGTAGTACTGTAGAGATCAGGAATATCAGGGCGAATAATATTTATGACAAGGTCGTCTCTGTTGGAGAAGGTTCTCAAGTTGAAATTTTTGGCGGAAATTTCAATGATGTCGGTGTGGCTGTTGCTTCAAAGGATGGCAGCATGACAAGCGCAAGGGATCTGGAGATAGGTGAATATGTGCTGGCCGCAGCAATGAGCTATCAGAAAAAAAGTTTTTACGACACGGCGAGTCTGGCCCTGGAAAATATCACTGTCAGTGGAGACGCTCCTTTTATTCGCCAGACGGGCAGCAGCTTTACTTATGATGGTGAAGAATTGGCGGCACAGAATGTTGATGTGGATTTCCTGTATGAAAATACAGTGATGAAAAAATGAGCAGGCAATATCGATACGAAATCAAGTTCGTCGTTAACGATGTCAGGCTAAGTGAGTTCGTTAGTTGGCTTTGGACCGCTACTTCCATGCGCGAAAGCTATCCGGACCGGGTTATCAACAGCCTCTATTTTGATGATCTGAAATTTAATGCGGTAAGAGAAAATATTGCCGGTTTGCCTAACCGGGAAAAATTCAGGTTCCGCTGGTATAGCAGGGGTAATAACAATGTTGTTGTTTCTCCAAGGTTGGAGAAAAAGGTCAGAGAGGGAAGGCTGGGATACAAGGAAACGCAGATGTTGCCGCACCTGGAAAACGATTTCCTGAAACAGGATGTTGCTTATCTCAAGAATGCTTCAATGGAGCAGTTCGCACGCCTGGGTTTGTTTGAAAGCTCGCTTAAGGGCGATATATTTCCCGCTCTGCACGTTAATTACAAGCGCAAATACCTGCAGGATGCTGATGACATCCGGATAACAATCGACAGTGATATTCAGTTTCACCATGTGAATAGCTGTGAAAGGTTATTTCAATCTAATCCACTAAGCTGGGACAAGAGAGTCATAGAGATAAAATTCAATCCCGATTTAAAAAACAAGGTAGCTGACCTTATACGTCCCTTGCATCTGGTACCTCAACGTTGTTCCAAGTATTTGCAGGGCATGGCCTGCAGCGGCGTAGTAAAATACATCTAGCTTAAAACCCGCATGCAGGCCGAATTTTTGGTATGGCTTGCGGCTCTCATTGACAAGGAACTGTATCCAGGCAGGTTTTGATCAATTTCAATAACACAGTAACAAAATCAATCCTGACCTGGGTAAAGCGACTATTTTTTGCCTGCAGTATCCTGTTCTTTCTTTTTATAGCAATCCAGAACAAGGATCAGCTGCGGGAAATAATTTCGATTACCTCCCCCGCAGGATTTCTTTTTTCAATCACTTTCTGGGTGGCCAGTATTTTCATGATTGCCCTGATTACCAGGACTATCCTCAGGGAGTTGGGGAAAAATATTTCCTATAAAAAGTTACTTCTTATCTATATCAATAGAATACCTGCCAAATACCTGCCAGGAGGAATATGGCAAACCTTCGCCAGGGTCTATGATCTGAATGCTATGGGCGTTGGTAAGATGGAGCTTGGAGTATTGATATTTTATGAAAATTTCTGGTCTGTATTTATTGCCACGGTTCTTTCTGCTACCGGCATAATACTCCTGGATAACAATTCCCTGTATGTCAATTTGGCGCTATTGGCGCTGGCGGGATGTGTCATTGTTGTTCTGGCAGGCGTGTTTTTTCGCAATCAAAATTTTATTTTGTCACTGGAAGGCTACATAAAATTATCGTTTGCCTATCTATTTTTCTGGCTTTGTACTGGCGTGTCGTTTTTGCTGTATTTTTCATCCCTGGGTATCAAGACAGAGGAATACAATTCTATATTGCTGATTTCCCATTATTTATTTTCCTATGTTGTGGGATTTATCACCTTTTTTGCCCCACAAGGGATGGGTGTCTTTGAGGTGGTCATGGCAGAATTGGCAAAGTTTGAGATACCGTTAATCCAGGCCGTAGTACTTATTGCCGGATTTCGGCTGGTAGTATTGATCAGTGATGTAATTAGCTGGACAGTCTTTTTTCTCGTACAAAAAAGCCGGTTCAGGATTACAGAGATTCAGGAGTAAGTAATGTCTATTACTATTTCTATTAATAGTTGCAGGATTTGTGCCAGTAACTATGAGCCGTTTATTTCGTTTGGAGATATGCCGATTGCCAATGGCTTTCTCAGGCCTGAGCAGTACAAGGATGAGTACTATTTTGAGATGAAAGTGGGGCATTGTCCAAAATGCCATATGGTGCAGTTAGTCGAGCAACCGGAACGGGAAATGATGTTTCATGAAGACTATGCCTTTTTCTCATCGCTTTCCAAGGGGCAGTCAGATCACTTCAAATTGTTTGCAGATAAATTAATGCAGGAATACCTGACCGAAGCAGACCCATTTGCAGTTGAGATCGGCAGTAACGACGGCATCATGCTTAAGAATATCGCTGCTGCCAACATTCGGCACCTGGGAATAGAGCCTTCCGAAAATGTGGCGAGGGAGGCAATCAAGGTTGGGGTAAATACTGTTAGCCAGTTTTTTGATGAAGCGATGGCTGAGCAGGTCATCAAGGAGTATGGGCATGCCGATACGATAACTTCTGCGAATGTTATTTGCCATATTCCCTACCTGCATTCTGTCCTTGCCGGCATCAAGAAACTGTTAAAACCCGGTGGCGTATTTATCTATGAAGATCCTTATCTTGGCGATATCGTCGAGAAAGTTTCCTATGACCAGATTTACGATGAACATGTATTTTATTTTTCAGTGATATCGGTCAGCAACATGCTTGAACAGCATGACCTGGAAATATTTGATGTTGAGCATCTCGAGGTCCATGGCGGCTCAATGCGCTATTACATAGCAAACAAAGGCGCTAAAAAGGTTTCAGAACGCGTTGTGAAACAATTATCCATTGAAGAAAAACAGGGCCTCAAGGATGAAACTACCTATATTGAATTAGCTGGCCGAATTGAAAAATCTAGAGACGATTTAATTACCCTGCTGAAATCGGTCAGGGAAGAGCAGGGCAGTCCTGTGATTGCCTATGGGGCAACTTCAAAAAGTACGACGGTACTGAAATATTGTGGCATAGGTCCTGACCTGGTGAAATTTATCAGCGATACCACTGTTTTAAAACAAGACAAATTCAGTCCCGGGATGCATATCCCCATTAAAGCCCCTGATGAACTGGATAAGGAGAAACCTGACTACCTCTTGCTCTTCGCCTGGAATCACATGAAGGAGATCATGGATAAAGAAAAGGCATTTCGGGACAGAGGCGGTAAATGGATTGTCTATGTGCCTGAGGTCAAGGTTATCTGATGATCCTTGGCAGCGACCCAAAAGCACAATATCACTTATTAAAAGAAGAAATTGATGCTGCGATTAGTAAAGCCTTATCCAGCGGTTATTATATTCTGGGTCCTGAGACCTCTGCCTTTGAAAATGAATTTGCCGATTATGTTGGTGTATCCCATTGCATTGGTGTGGGCAACGGCACAGATGCGATTCATATAGCGTTAAAGGCCTGTGGCATTGGCCCCGGCGATGTAGTAATCACGGTATCCCATACAGCCGTCGCGACTATCTCAGCCATCATCCTCACTGGTGCCAGGCCAGTATTCGCGGATATTTCCCCTGATTCCTATACGATAGATGTCAGCCATCTGGAAGCACTGCTATCAGAAAACACCAAAGCCATTATTCCGGTACATCTTTACGGCCATCCAGCCAATATGCCAGAGATAATGAAGATTGCGCAAAAAGCCGGGGTTAAAGTCATTGAGGACTGTGCCCAGGCTCATGGTGCTTCGATCAGCGAGCAAAAAGTCGGTACTTTTGGCGACCTTGCCTGTTTCAGTTTTTATCCAACCAAGAACCTAGGCGCCATGGGTGATGGTGGGGCCGTAGTCAGTAATAATCCGGAGCTTGCCAAAAATGTGCGTTTGCTCAGGGAGTATGGCTGGGAAGAAAAATTTATCAGTCAGATTAATGGCTTTAATACGAGGCTGGATGAATTACAGGCGGCGGTGTTGCGGGTTAAACTGCAGCATCTTGATGCCTTTAACAACAGCAGAAAGGATATTGCTGAAATATATAAGGCCGAACTTGCTGAAACAGCGCTTGTATTGCCATCACAGGCTGAGTTTTGTGAGCATGTGCATCACCTGTTTGTGATAAGAACAGATAAGCGCGATGCGCTTAAAAGCCATCTGGAGCAAAGGGAAATTCAGGCAGGCATCCATTACCCGGTTCCTGTGCACTTGCAGCAGCCCTATCGTGTTGACGGGTTACAGTTAGAGCAGACTGAGCGTATCTGCAATGAAATTTTGTCTTTGCCAATGTATCCGGAGTTGGGGGATAAGCTTTCCGATGTCGTAGATGCCGTGAAAAGTTTTTTTGCCAGCTAATGTTATCAAGGGTTAATCAAACTCCTTGATCAATATGATTATAAAAAAGTGAAATGAAAATAAATCAAAACAAGTTCTGGGAAGGGATAAACAGTAATCAGTTGTCAGCTGAAAATATTGAAAATCAGTTCGACAGTTTCAAATCGTCCTCTATTAATCACAAAATTGCCCTGTTTAACCCTGAAGTAAACGGGATCAGGTATTTAAAGACGCTTATCTACTTTATGTCTTCGACTCTTGATGAAGAGTGGGCTGTATTGGCGAAGATTAAAAACATGGAGATAGGTAAACCCATAGCAATAAGCTACAACAATGAAAGTGTTTGCCTGGACTATATTCAGGCTGCGCAGGAATTTGTGTTTATTAATTCGTCACTGTCATTAGCTGAATTGAAAGTTCTGGAAATTGGTGCCGGCTACGGAAGAACAGCTCACACGCTGATATCAAATGCTGAGATTGCCCAATACACAATTATCGACCTGGAAAATGCGCTGCAATTAAGTCAGAAATATCTTTCACGGGTTCTTGATGAGCAGCAGTTTTCGAAACTTGAATTCATTTCTGTTGAAGATATTCACTCAATAGCCGAAAGAAGTTTTGACCTGGCGATTAATATTGATTCCTTTGCGGAAATGGATGCCTCGGTAGTGAATGAATATCTCGCGTATATTGATCAGCATTGCGGCCATTGCTATGTGAAAAACCCCGTAGGTAAATACCTGGATAAATCGCTCGATGGGCATACCCAGGGCCAGGAAATCATTAATCAGGCCTTAAAGCAGGGGGTCCTGACAGATATTATTAATATTGATGATCAGAAAGAGATCGAAAACCAGAGCGAGAAATTTGTAGCTGCCTATAAGCCCTCAGAGTCATGGGAGGCAATGAGTAATGCCTGGGCACCCCCGTTCAGTTATATCTGGCAAGCTCTTTATAAAAAATCATAATACTTATGCCTGAAGCAGAGTCTGGATCAGAATCTCCACCTGAAACTGATAAAACAGTCGGCATAGGTCTTCCTGTCTATAATAATTCCAGACACCTGTCTTCAGCTCTGGATTCCATTTTGAACCAGACCTACACCAACCTGATCGTATATCTGGTTGACGATCGTTCAACGGACAATACCCGACAAATCTGTGAGCACTATGCTGAACAAGACAGCAGGATCAGGTTCGTGGAAAATGAACAGAATCTGGGAGAGATTGGCAATTATCAGAAAGTCCTGGATATGGCCGATACTGAGTATTTATGTTTGCCAGGGGGCATGAAATCTTGCCGGAGAATCTATTACAGGATTGTGTTGATATTCTGGAAGAAGATAAAGAAGTGGTTTTGGCTTTTGCCAAAACTGTCTGGATTGATGAGGATAACAAGCCAATCAAAGATAAAAGTCTTAGCTATTTTGACACCCGTGGCTGTGATGTCTTTTCCAGATGTACGCTGGTTTTTTGGGGAAAGTATGAATATTTTTACGGCGTCACCAGAACCAGAACCATGCAAAGTATAAAAGCCCTGGAGCCTATTATTGCCACTGATTTGATTATGCTATTCGAAATGGCTCTGCGCGGCAGTTTTGCTCATATCAACTCTGGAGAACGACAGAGAAGATATTATTACGATAATGAAACCTACGATGAAAGAATCAAGCGCTATCAAAAAATTCTGTATCAAGATATCGGCTTTATGGATAAATACTTTCCCTTCGCCAAATTGCCTTTTATTTTATTTAGCTGTGTCTTCAGATCATCCCACAAAATCATCAGCAAGCTTTTGTTGTTCATGGTGATAATATTCAATGCCCCCATCCGCTATATCACTGCACGTGGGAAATCCTTGTAGATGAACCTGGAGTATTACAAGAACAAAACTATCCTGGTGACTGGCGCTAGTGGCTATATAGGGGCTAACCTGGTCAACAGCTTGGCTTCGGTTGAGTGCAACATCATGCGCTCAAGCAGGAATCCCGCAGCATTACCTTGCGTGGACGCAACTGCGGAAATTAGTGACATACCATTTGACCCGGAGCAATGGGCAAAGGATCTGGCAGGCGTTGACATAATATTTTACCTGGCAGCACAGACCAGTACCTATGCAGCCAATGAAGCACCAGTAGTTGATCTGCACAGTAATGTACTGCCTTTGTTACAGCTTTTGGCTTGCTGCCAGGAACATGGCTATTCACCGGTTCTTGTCTTTTCAGGGACGGCAACACAGGTTGGGGTGACGAATGAGGTTCCAGTCGCGGAAAATCTCTTTGAGAAACCTGCAACCATTTATGATATTCACAAGCTTACCTGTGAAAAATACCTGGCCTTCTATTCAGGTATTGATGTCATCAAGGCCTGCACCCTGCGATTGTCCAATGTCTATGGCCCTGGCGGGAAATCTTCCAGTAAGGATCGGGGGATTCTGAACATGATGATTCAGAAAGCTCTGCACAATGAGACTTTGACCATTTATGGTGAGGGTGACAGGATCAGGGACTACCTGTTTATCGATGATGTCGTGGAAGCTTTCCTGGTGGCCGCTGCGTCTATCAATGCCACCAATAAACGCTATTTTAATATCGGCAGTGGTAAGGGATACTCCTTTACTGACATATTTTCGCGCATCGTGGAATTGGCAAAAACAGCATCTGGATCAACATCGGATATAGTTCATGTTGATGAACCTGAAGATTTATCCATTATCGAGCGCAGAAATTATGTGGCTGATATCGCCGCATTTACCCAGGCTACCGGGTGGCAGCCGCAAGTTGATATCGATACAGGGATTAGCAAAACCATGAATTACATCATGGAAATGAATGCCGGTGATTGAAGATAATAGTCTACTGCAAGTAACTGCAGGACTTACATTGAGAAGAAACTTCTCATAAACAGAACAATAAACATGTCAAAACAAGCTCATAACATGAAAGGTAAAAAAGTCCTGATAACGGGAGGCCTGGGTTTTATCGGCTCTAACCTGGTCCATAAATATCTTTCCTGTGGCGCAGAAGTCACGGTCTATGACTGTCTTGATCCGCATTCCGGTGGCTCTTTATTTAACGTGGAAAGCATCAAGGATGATTTCAGGTTATCTGTCAGTGACATCCTTAATTTTGAAAAGTTATGTGAAGAAATTCGACATAAAGACCTGGTAATCAATTGCGCGGCCTCGACATCACATTCGTTTTCCATGCGGGAGCCCTGGCTGGATCAGGATGTGAATGTGAAAGGAATGATTAACTTGCTGGAGGCGGCGCGCCGATTTAATCCCGAGGTCAGGTTTGTTCATCTGGGAACATCAACACAATTGGGACCTCTGCGTTATCAACCAGCAGATGAGAAACATCCAGAATTTCCTACAGATATTTATTCAGCGAATAAAAGTGTGTCTGAAAAATATGCACTGATTTATGCCAAAGCCCATGATATCAATACCTCGGTATTGCGAATATCCAACGTCTTCGGACCCAGAGCCAGCATTCACAGTCCTGAATTTACCTTTAACAACTTTTTTATAGGTCTGGCCTTGCAGGATAAAAGCATTACGATTTTTGGGGATGGCAAGCAATTGCGTAATGTGCTTTTTATAGATGATGTTGTTGAAGCCACTATGTTGACGGCTCAAAACAGGGAACTCAAAGGTGAAGTGTTTATGCTGGCCGGAGATACTCACTACTCGGTTACCGAAGTTGCAGAAAAAACCATTGAGATTATAGGTTCAGGTAATCTGACTCACATACCCTGGCCTGATGCCAGAAAAAGGATTGATGTCGGTGATGCTGTCATTACCAACGCCAAGCTCAAGTCAGTAATCAACTGGGCGCCGGGCCATAGTATCGAGCAGGGCCTGGAAATTACCAGGGACTATTATCAGAATTGCCTAGAGAAGTATCTGAACAGATGAAGATAGTCATTACAGGTGCGCTTGGGCATATCGGCTCTTACGTGTTGCGTGAGTTGCCGGAAATATTTCCGCAGTGTGACATCATCTTGCTGGACAACTTGTCTACCCAGCGTTATTCCTCCCTGTTTGACCTGCCAGAAAACGCCCGCTATCAGTTTCATGAAATGGATGTGCTTGAGGCGGACCTGGGGCCTTTCATTGCAAAAGCAGATGTAGTCATTCACCTGGCAGCCATTACCAATGCTGCAGCAAGTTTCTCCAATAAGGATGTGGTTGAGCATAATAATCTGAACGCAACGATCAGAATTGCAGATGCCTGTAGTGAGTCGGGTGTGCCCTTGATTCACCTTTCTTCTACCAGCGTCTATGGCACCCAGAATGAAACCGTTGATGAAGCTTGTTCCGATGAAGAGCTAAAACCGCAAAGTCCTTATGCCGAGACCAAGCTAAAAGAAGAGTCCTATTTGCGGGAACTGTCAGGGAAATCAGATCTCAGTTATGTCATCTGTCGTTTTGGCACCATCTGCGGTGTTTCAAAAGGCATGCGTTTTCATACTGCGGTAAATAAATTTTGCTGGCAGGCAGTAACCAAAAAACCAATCACGGTCTGGAGAACGGCTCTGCATCAAAAGCGTCCTTACCTCACCCTGGTGGATGCCTTCAAAGCAATTTGCTTCATCATTCAGAACAAGCTGTTCGATGGAGAGATTTATAATATTGTTACCGCCAATTTAACGGTCAACGATATTTTGAACTACATCAAGGATACTATTCCGGAAATTCAGATTGAATATGTTGATACGGAAATCATGAACCAGTTGTCCTATGAAGTGTCCAGTCAAAAAATTCGCGACGCAGGACTCACATTTGGAGATGAAATGAAAACCTGTATTGGTGAGACCATTTCACTCCTCAAAGGCATCAGGAATTAATAATGAGCACGGATAAAATACTGAGCAGAGAAGAATTTGCGGCGCTGCAGAAACAAAGTGCTGAAAATATGGCTGCGGACACTGAATTATTCAACAAGAGTCGTGAAGTCCTGTTCAATGCAGACAAGCATCGCTGGATTCACCAGATGCAGTGGTTGGGCGAACCGGTTTTGAACCTGCCCCAGGACATGTTTGCCATGCAGGAAATTATTTTCGCTACCAGGCCCAAGTTTGTCATTGAAGTTGGCGTTGCCTGGGGTGGCTCCCTGCTGTTTTACTCGACATTACTTGAAGTGCTTGGCGAGGGTGAAGTTATTGGCGTTGATATCTTTATGCCGGAAGACCTGAAAAAACGCCTTAATTCCCATGGGGCGCTGACCAGGCGACTGCATTTGCTTGAGGCCTCATCCATTGAGCGGGAATCTGTAGATATGATCGAGGAGATTACCGGTGGCTCCAGGGAAGTCATGATCCTTCTGGATTCAAATCATACCCATGAGCATGTCTACCAGGAACTGCAGTTGTATTCTGAGCTGGTCGGGAAAGGCTATTACCTGATTTGCGGGGATACCATTATTGAAGAATTCCCTGATGATGGACCTCGTGAAAGAGAGTGGGGACCAGGCAATAGCCCGAAATCTGCACTGAATGCTTTCATGGAAAATTCAGACCGCTTTGAAGTAGACAGAGAGCTTGAAAACAAACTGCTGTTTACCTGTAATCCCGGCGGCTATCTGAAATGTATCAAGGACTGACAGCAAGCCGCATCTGCTTGACCAGCGTAGACCTTCCCTGTGAATTACTTGACACCATGTTGCTGGCTGTGCGACAAAGGTTTCCCTTTTAATCACTAGCTGTTAACACACAGTCCATGTAGAAGGGAATGCTCCGGGGATAATTATGAACAAGAAATGTATACCTTTTTTCCTGCTGGAAATTTTGTTCAGCTCATTTGTATCAGCTGCCTCTGAACCTGCAAGGTCCATTACTCGACTCGCCGGTGATGTCTATCGCTTTCAGAATAATGCGCACTATTCTGTTTTCATGGTGACATCAGAAGGAGTTATTGCCACAGACCCGATAAGTCCTGATGCAGCCCAATGGCTGAATAACGAGATACAGGCCCGTTTCAATCAGCCAGTCAAATATGTGCTTTACAGTCATGACCACTGGGATCATGTGAGCGGTGCCGCTGCTTTTCCTGAAGCCACTATAGTGGCCCATGCCAATGCGGTACCTTTTATACAGGCAAGTGATGATTCCATCGAATTGCCGAACATCACCTTTACCAATGAACTGGTGGTCAAGCTTGGTGGTAAAGAAGTGCATCTGTATTACCTGGGTGAAAGCCATTCAAATAACCTGGTATACATGGTGTTTCCGGATGCCAGTGTCCTGTTTGGGGTGGATGCCATTTCAGTCAACCGTCTGCCTTTCCAGGACATGGCTGGAACGGATATTGACGGCCTTATTGGTGCCATCAGTGCTCTTGAGGAAATGGATGTTCAAATCGTGGCGCCCGGTCACGGGGAAATCGGCACCCTGGCAGACCTTGCAGCGCATCGCGAATACCTGGAACTCCTGAAAGAACGCGTTGCCAACCTGATGCGTGAAGGCAGGTCACTGGAACAGATCAAGAATGCAGTCACCATGGATGAATACAGTCACTGGGGTTCATTTGCGGACTGGCAGCAGCCAAACGTGGAAGGAATGTTTCAGTACCTCAGCACCCAATAATCAAAATATTTTAATTTTAGAGTAACAACATGACTATAAAAACGTTTAAAACAGCCTTGCCAATTATCCTGATAACTGTATTTCTTACTTCCTGCTCATCCATGAATAATAATGGCTGGATGGACATGTCAGACAGCTTTGATGGCTGGACCATGCTTGGCGACGCCAACTGGCGTATTGAAAACGGGGAGTTTGTGGCTGACTCTTCTACTGCTCCCAGTCACCTGGTCACCCGGGAAAGTTTTGATGACGTCCAGATTCAACTGGAGTTCTGGAATCATGAAGGAGCCAACAGCGGTGTCTTCATGCGTATCAGTGATCCAGCATCGATCAATGACAGAAACGCCTATGAAGCCAATATCTATGATGACCGTCCCGACCAGAGTGGCCGTACCGGCGGCATCCCCAACTTCCTGCCACCCACAGCAGTACTGGATACCTGGGATCGATGGAATACCTACGACATCACCATGCAGGGTGATAGCATCAGGATAGTGTTAAATGGCGTTACCACGGTCAACGGCAGAGACAGCACTTTCAGTAGCGGACCTATTTCACTTCAATATGGATCCGGCAATATTAAATTTAGAAATATCAGGATTCGTAGGATTTAACCAAAGCATCACTACGCAAGTTTTATTGGGCGAACTGCATTCGCCATGTCGGCAAACGATTTGCTATGCCGACCTACATTGATTCAGGTAAGTAGTAGGTCGGAAGTACCCTAAAGGGCATAAAATGCCCGCAGGGCCGTCATCCGACAAGGGAAGGCGCAGCCTTCCCAATAAAGCATCGCGCAGGTAGCGTAGCGAGCGAAGGCCAGGCAAGGCAAAAGATTTTTTGGTGGTGGGGCACAGTGCGATAGTCCGGGCCCATGCCTCGAAAAATCTTTTAACGCCACATGGGCGAGTGTAGTAGCTACAGCGTAAGTTCTATCTCTTAATCAAATAACATAGTGAAGTCTGTGGCTTCTATATGCTTGGTTAAGGACCCTACCGAAATGAAATCTATGCCGGTTTCGGCGACGGATTTGGCGGAATCTATGTCATAACCGCCAGAGGCTTCCAGTTTCGCCTTGCCATTATTAATCTTCACGGCTTCGCGCAACATGTCCAGCGTGTGATTATCCAGCAGTACAATATCGGCTCCGGCGTCCAGAGCTTCTCTAAGCTGGTCATGAGTTTCCACTTCCACTTCGACCTGACGCTGCGGATGCAATTCACGGGCATGTACAATGGCGTCGGTAATACCACCACACGCATGGATATGATTTTCCTTGATCAGGTAGGCATCATATAAACCTATGCGGTGGTTATGGCAGCCGCCCACCTGCACTGCATACTTCTGTGCAAGGCGCAGGCCTGGAATGGTTTTTCTGGTGTCGAGAATTCTTACTCCGGTATGTTGCACCTGGTCGGCAATGGTTTTTGCTCTGGATGCTACGCTGGACAAGGTTTGCAGGAAGTTCAGTGCGGTGCGTTCTGCGGTTAGCAGTGAACGTGCCTTGCCCCGGGCAATAAACACCACATCATTCGGGCTGAGTGCATTGCCATCCTGGTGCTGCCATTCCAGTGTCGTGTCCGGATCCACCTGTCGGAATACTTCGCTAACCCAGGGTTCGCCGCACAGTGTTGCGTACTGACGACAAATGACCCGGGCTTCTGCGACCCTGTCTTCTGGAATCAGTTCGGCAGTAATATCGCCACTGCCAATATCCTCGGCAAGGGCATTGCGCACTGTATCTTCCAGTCCTTTGAGTAATGAATTGGTCATGGGGTAATGAGAATTTAATTAGTATTTTGTCTGAGGGTGAGCTGTGAACCCTGCTGGATAAACTCTATCTTCTGCAAGGCACTCATGCCCAATAATACCATGCTTTCATGCATGGCCGGGTTGATGCTGGCGCGTACATTGTAGAGTGTTATATCTCCCAGGCGCAGTTCATCAATTACTGTGCTGTAGATGTTGACCAGTCCATTAGCGGTCATTGCCTGACTTTGATAACCATATTCAAGACCGCTGGCTTCAGCGAGTCCGGCTGGTATCACAACATCTGTAGCACCAGTATCAAGTATAAATTCTGTCGCTATGTTGTTAATGGCACCGGTCATGACATATTGTCCCTGGCGGTTACTTTGTAAGACGACTTCGATTTCACCAAGGGCATTGATGCGGGAGTCAGGATTGCTATTGGGGTTTCTGTCATTTTCAAGGACACCATCAAACATGAGAGTCAGCATTGCCAGGCCCAGCACAAAGCCCGCAGCAATCATGCCGCGGCCGATGCGTTTACTTTCATGTTGGGGATCTTGTGAACTCATGATTGGACTCATTATAAACGGCAGGTAAACTGAGAGCATGGAAATTAATCAACATTTACTCATTCCCGCCAGACAACTGTCATCCCCCAATGTCAGCGCCAGGCCGGAAGGAGAAGAGATCAGTCTGCTGGTCATCCACAATATCAGTTTACCGCCTGGAGAATATGGTGGAGCCTATATTGACGAACTATTTTGCAATCAGCTGGATTGCTCTGTTCATCCCTTTTTCGACAGTATTAAAGAGCTGCGAGTTTCCTCTCACCTGCTGATTACCAGGGAAGGGGAGCTTACCCAGTATGTGCCTTTTAATATCAAGGCACATCATGCGGGTGAATCCTGTTTCGACGGGCGAGATCAATGCAATGACTTTTCCATAGGGATAGAACTGGAAGGCACTGATGACGAGGCTTTTACTGCTGAGCAATACAGGGTCCTGGGTGAAGTCACCCGGGTGATAATGGAAAACTATCCTGCCATCACCCCGGAGCGGATCACCGGCCATTCGGATATTGCTCCGGGCCGGAAAACGGACCCGGGTCCTTGTTTCGACTGGACACTTTTTCGCAGCCTGATCAATGCCGGTAATGACTAATTTATAAACCTGTTGAGTGCGCAATGGTCTCTGCAAATATCCACTACAAGGCTATCTTCGCGATATTACTGGTATTTTTTATTCAGTAAACGAGAGTGAACTTACTTTATGTAGTTTAACTACAAAATCAAAGACTTATGTTGGTAAATTCCTGTTTATTCAAGTAAAATTGCGCGCCAATGTAAATTTACTACAGACTTATCCGTTAAAGCAGCAGCCCATGTGATCCATGGGAAACAAGAAAAATGCGGCTAATACGGAAAAACGCCACCCCAGGCAAACAGCCCGGATTGCTAAAAAGCAAAATTCGGGTAAATAAGACAAATTATTCGCAACCTGGCATCCCCAGGTTTGAACCATCAAAAAACGCGTAGCAAAAAGCGCAGAAATATAGAGTGCAACATGGCTGATAACTACACAGATATTGATCCTTTGGAAACACAGGAATGGCATGATTCCATCTCCTCAGTAATCAGGCACCAGGGCATGGATCGTGCCCAGTACCTGCTGAAAAGCCTGATTAGCAAAACCACGGAATCGGGCCAGCAGCTCCCGGTAGACTCCCTGACAACTCCGTACAGAAACACTATTCCCATCGAAGAAGAAGCCTTGATGCCTGGCGATATGTATATGGAGCGCAGCATCAGGGGGCTGGTCCGTTGGAACGCCCTGGCTATGGTGATGCGGGCCAACAAACTTGGCTACGATCTGGGCGGACATATCTCTACCTTCTCTTCTGCAGCCACACTTTACGATGTGGGCTTTAACTATTTTTTCCGCGGTGAAACGGATGACCAGCCTGCAGACATTGTTCTGTTTCAGGGCCATGCTTCTCCCGGCATCTATTCACGTTCTTATATAGAAGGCCGTCTGGAAGAAAAACAGCTGGATAAATTCCGCCAGGAAGTCGATGGCGGTGGTCTGTCTTCTTATCCGCACCCCAAATTGATGCCCGATTACTGGCAATTTCCAACAGTGTCCATGGGGCTGGGTCCCTTACAGGCCATCTATCATGCCCACGTTATGAAGTATCTGGATAACCGTGGCCTGGTTAAGCAGGGAGACCGACAGATATGGGCCTTTCTCGGCGATGGTGAAACCGACGAGCCGGAGACGCTGGGCGCTATTGCACTGGCTGCACGTGAAGGGTTGGGTAATCTGAATTTTGTTATTAACTGTAACCTGCAGCGTCTTGATGGTCCGGTACGGGGTAATGGCAAAATCATTCAGGAACTTGAAGGTATTTTCCGCGGCGCCGGCTGGCATGTCATCAAAGTAGTCTGGGGCAGGCATTGGGACAGTTTGTTTGCCAAGGACAAGGATGGAATTCTGCAAGCGCGAATGGACGAAGTTTTGGATGGAGAATTTCAGAATTTCAGCGTCAGGGATGGTGCTTTTGTCCGCGAACATTTCTTTGGTACGAGTCCGGAACTGTTACAGTTGGTTGAGCATCTCTCTGATGATGAACTGATGCAGCTTAACCGCGGCGGGCATGACCCATTCAAAGTGTACGCCGCCTATAAACAGGCCATCGATTGCACAGACAAACCTACTGTTATTCTGGCCAAAACCATTAAAGGCTACGCCTTTGGATCGGCCCAGGGTGCCAACGCCACACATTCCACCAAGAAGTTAAGCCTGGAAGAGCTCAAACTCTTCCGTGATCGTTTTGGTATCCCCATACCTGACGACAAGCTGGAAGACATTCCTTACTACCGACCTGAAAAAGGGTCGCCTGAAATGGAATACCTGAACAGGGTGCGTGGCAATCTGGGTGGCACATTGCCAGCCCGTCGCGCAAAAAGTGAAACCCTGAATATTCCCGCCCTGAGTACTTTTGATGCCCAATTGAAAAGCACGGGTGACAGGGAAGTATCGACCACCATGGCCTTCGTTCGTTTACTGTCGAGCCTGCTGAAAGACAAGGAAATCGGTCAGCGGATTGTGCCAATAGTGCCCGATGAAGCGCGCACCTTTGGTATGGAAGGTTTGTTCAGGCAGATTGGTATCTATTCTGCCAAAGGTCAGCTGTATGATCCTGTGGATGCGGGCCAGGTTATGTTTTATCGCGAAGATAAAAAAGGTCAGTTACTGGAAGAAGGGATTAATGAAGCAGGTTCCATGAGTTCCTGGTTATCTGCTGCCACTTCCTACAGTGTGCACAACTACCCCTTGATTCCTTTTTACATTTATTACTCCATGTTTGGTTTTCAGCGCGTTGGTGACCTTTGCTGGGCTGCTGGAGATTTGCAGGCCCGCGGCTTTTTAATCGGCGCTACTGCAGGACGTACCACTTTGAACGGAGAAGGTCTGCAGCATCAGGATGGGCATAGTCACCTGGTGGCAAATACCATTCCGAACTGCCTTGCCTATGATCCGACCTATTCCTACGAACTGGCGGTGATTATCCAGGAAGGCATGCGTCGTATGTACAACAACGATGAATCCATTTTTTATTACATCGCGACGATGAATGAAAATTACACGCATCCGGAAATGCCCAAAGGAGCCGAAGAAGGCATCCTCAAAGGCATGTACCTGCTCGAAGATGGCGATAGCAAGGAGTACAAGGTCAGTGCCGGTAAGGGTAAAACTGTTAATCGTGTGAGGCTACTTGGCAGTGGCACTATCCTGAGGGAAGTGCAGGCCGCAGCTGCAATCTTGCGCAAGGATTACAAAGTCGCGGTTGATGTATGGAGTACCACCAGCATGAATGAACTGGCTCGTGATGGCCTCGCAGTTGATCGCTGGAATATGCTGCATCCTGAAGAAACACCGAAAGTGTCACATGTAGAGGAATGTCTCTCGGCAAAAGAAGGTCCGGTAATTGCAGCAACAGATTATATGAAGCTGTACTCAGACCAGATCCGTGCCTTTGTGCCTGCGCCCTATAAGGTGCTGGGGACCGATGGTTTTGGCCGTAGCGACAGCAGGCAAAAGTTGCGTTATTTCTTTGAAGTGAACAGTGATTATATTGTTGTTGCTGCCTTGAATGAATTGGCCAAAACTGGCGCAATAGAAAGCAAAATAGTGAGTACCGCCATCAAGAAATTTAAGCTGGATCCGGAAAAACTGAATCCGCTTTTTGCTTGAAACCAGGTACAAGGTACAAGATACAAGGTACAAAAAACGGGAATTTATTGAGTCATGGGGAAAAGTGTTTGTACCTTGTACCTTTGATCTTGTATCTCGTTAGTTAATTTCGAAATGCCTTATAAATGAATTGTTACAAACAATGAAAAAGATTATTTGGAGTACGTGAAGTGTCTGTTGAAACAATTAAAGTTCCGGATATTGGTGAGGAGCAGGAAGTCGAGGTCATCGAAATCCTGGTAGCGCCCGGCGATGTGATTAGTGAAAATGATTCACTCATCGTACTGGAAAGTGATAAGGCTGCAATGGAAATTCCTGCACCCATGTCCGGAGTTGTTAAGGACATCCTGGTAAAAGTAGGTGATCAGGTATCCCAGGGTAGTGACATTGTCAGCCTGGAAGCAGACCAGGCTGGTCAGGAAGAGGCAAAAGAGCAAACAAAAGAGCAAACAAAAGAGCAAACAAAAGAGCAAACAAAAGAGCAAGCACCAAAAGAGGTTGCCGAAAAAGCCGTGACAATAGAACCTGCGGCAGAAGCAAGGTCTGCCCCGCAAGCAAGCACTACTACCATGGAAGTCAAAGTCCCCGATCTGGGTGATGACAATGATGTGGAAGTTATCGAAATTTTGGTTGCAGAGGGAGATCAGATTAACAAGGAAGATGGCCTGGTTACACTGGAGTCAGATAAAGCAGCCATGGACGTTCCTTCGCCTGCTGCAGGTAAAGTGCTTTCTATCAAGTTAAAAGTCGGCGATAAGGTTAACCAGGGTTCGCTGATTCTGGAGCTGGAGACGCAAGCCTCGGCAGCTGATGTAAAAGAGACATCCAGTACAGAAGCGGCTGCGCCTGTTTCTGAAAAAGCGGCGGCGCCTGTTGCTGAAAATAAAGCTGAAGCACCCGCACCCTCCAGTACGCTCGAGCTTATGGCAGTCAAGGTACCGGACCTTGGTGAGGACAGTGATGTAGAGGTGATTGAAATCCTGGTCTCAGTTGGCGATGAGATTAAAAAAGAAGATGGCCTGATTACACTGGAAACGGACAAGGCGGCGATGGATGTTCCATCGCCTGCGGATGGGCTGGTTAAAGCCATCAATCTTAAAGTAGGGGACAAGGTATCTCAGGGTTCGCCCATTCTCGAACTGGAAACGGCTGGGGCAGCACCGGTTCAAGCCTCAAAGACAGAAACGCCGGCACAAAATAAAGCGGCTGTCAGTACGCCAGCACCAGTAACTCCCCAACCAGAGGCAGCAGTTCAAACTGGAACAGGGGGCAGCGGCGCAGAAGTCTATGCCGGACCGGCCGTACGCAAAATGGCCAGGGAACTTGGCGTGGACCTGACCAGAGTCACTGGTACAGGTGCCAGGGGCAGAGTGGTCAAGGAAGATATTGATGCCTTTGTAAAAAGTATTATGCAGGGAGGCGCAGCTGCATCTTCTTCAGGCGGTTCGGGCTTGCCCGGGATAGAAGATATCGATTTCAGCCAATTTGGCGAAGTCGAAGAAGTAGCCATGTCCAAGTTGCATCAGGTCACTGCCAGGAATATGACCCGCAACTGGTTAAATGTGCCGCATGTTACGCAATTTGATGAAGCAGATGTTACGGATCTGGAAGAATTTCGTCAGTCACAGAAAGCGATTGCTGAAAAGAAAGGTTTAAAACTGACTCCATTACCTTTTATTGTTAAAGCCTGTGCCCAGGCGCTGGAAGAATATCCGCAGTTCAATGTGTCCCTGCATTCTTCAGGGACCAAAATAATTCAGAAAAAATATATAAATATTGGTGTGGCTGTAGCGACACCGGCAGGCCTGATGGTTCCGGTAGTTAAAAATGCAGATCGCAAATCCATCTGGGAGATTGCGGCGGAAATTGCCGAGCTGGGGGAGAAAGCCAAAGGCAGGAAACTCACCAAGGAAGAAATGCAGGGATCCTGCTTTACGATTTCAAGTTTAGGCAATATAGGCGGTAATGGATTTACGCCAATCGTGAATGCCCCCGAAGTGGCCATTCTGGGCGTCTCAAGAAGTACGGTGAAACCTGTATATATCGATAATGAATTTGTTCCACGCACCATGCTGCCTTTTGCCCTCTCTTACGATCATCGTGCAGTTAACGGGGTGGATGGCGGGATGTTCTGTACCTACCTTGCAACGCTGTTGAATGATATTCGGTTGTTGGCGCTTTAAAAAGGATACAGGGATACAGGGATACAGGGATACAGGGATAAAGGATAAAGGTCAGGATAATTTTAAGACGTTTGTTTCCTGTATTATTTCCATCCAATGTGAAGTAAAAAAAGCTGTTGAATCACCAGTTCCTCGTTGGGCAAGACCTTTATCTTTTATCTTTTATCCTTTTTCTAGTAAATTAACCCACCTGAAATACACACTCCTTAATTAGTCCGGGACTTTTTTATGCCTTCTTTCGATATCGTCTCCGAAGTCGACATGCACGAAATGACCAACGCTGTAGACCAGGCCTCCAGGGAAGTGGGCAATCGTTTTGACTTCAAGGGTGTCGATACGAAATTTGAATTAAGTGACAATGTCATCGCTATCTCGGCAGAGGTGGATTTCCAGATTCAACAGATGCTCGATATCCTGTACAACAAAATGGTTAAACGAGGTATTGATATCAGTTGTCTTAAAACTGCCGATGTGGAGTTGGTTGGTCAAAAAGCCACTATGCGGGCAACCATCCAGCAGGGTATTGAAGCAGATATTGCTCGCAAAATAGTCAAGAAGGTAAAAGACCAGAAAATGAAAGTGCAAGTTGCCATTCAGGGCGATAAACTTCGGGTGACCGGCAAGAAAAGGGATGATTTACAGGCGGTAATTGCCTTACTTAAGGATGAGAATTATGGATTACCAATGCAGTACGATAACTTCAGAGATTAGTACCTCCTTTCCGATTTTATTTGTTATTTATGGTGTAAGAACCACCCTGAATACAGTTCATTTAGAGTTATTCGATACCCGGATTTTACTTTCCTATTCTCGCAATCCAAGTGAAATCCTGTGATAATCTGCGCCTTTCCTAAATCTGGTGTAACAGCCAACATTAAGCAATGAATACAAGCAGGCGAACATCAATGCTGATGGCCGCCGGTGTTGCAGTTCTGGTCACCGTGTGGATGCTCAGCGGACTCGGTAGCAGTCCGGTTGACTTCAGTAATAACGAGGGTATTTCCGCTGGAAGCGGGGAGCCTATGCGCGTGCGAATTGAACAAATTCGTGCCAGTGACGTCGTGCGACAGATAACCGTCAGTGCCCGCACAGAACCCAACCGTTTTGTCCGCATGAAAGCCGAAACTGATGGCGCAGTCGTTGCCCTGGGCGCTGATAGAGGCAGTGAGGTAAATGAAGGCGATATTATTATTGAGCTGGATTTACGTGACCGCAATGCCCGGCTCCAGGAAGCTGAATCCCTGATAGTACAAAGGGAACTTGAGTTAAAAGGCAGGCAAGACCTGCGTGACCGACAATTTTCTTCCCAGGTCGAACTTGCTGAAGCTCAGACACGTCTGGATAGTGCAGCAGCAGCAAAAGAACGCATTGCCCTGGAAATTCAAAATACAACGATTGATGCCCCTTTCGATGGCATCGTTCAGGAACGTAATGTGGAGATTGGTGATTACGTCCGCGCAGGGGATACGATTGTGGATGTGGTGGATATTGATCCGCTTATTATCGCGGGTGAAATCAATGGCAAGGAAGTCAGTGAATTGCGCATTGGTAGCAAGGGAAGCGCGAAGCTGGTTGACGGTACCATTCTGGAAGGCACTATTCGTTACCTGGCACCGGTAGCCGACGAAAATACCCGGACATTTCGTGTTGAGCTTGCGGTGGACAACCCTCAAAGGGTTCGGGCCGGGCTGACTGCAGAGTTACAACTTTCCGGTTCAAGAATTTCTGCTCATGATATTTCACCAGCCCTGTTAACCCTGGCTGATGACGGCACGATAGGGGTCAAGGTGGCCAATGCCAATAATCGAGTAGAGTTTTATCCCATCGAAATCGCCGCATCTTCAGGTTCGGGCATTCTGGTTACTGGCCTGCCTGATTCTGTTCGTGTCATTACTGTAGGGCAAGGTTTTGTAACAGTGGGGCAACAGGTTGAACCTGTAGCTTTTTCTGCACTGGAGAACAATTCCGCTTATGAACGCGCTAATTAGTGCTTTTATAAATCGTCCAAGGCCGGTCATCCTGATCCTGGCCTTGTTGATTGTCGCCGGTATAACCAGCTACATCTCGATTCCGAAGGAAGCACAACCGGATATCGACATCCCCCAGATATATGTCAACATCATCCATGAAGGTATTTCACCGGAAGATGCAGAACGCCTTTTACTGCGGCCGATGGAAACCGAGCTGCGTTCCATAGAGGGCTTGAAAGAGTTACGTTCCACCGGGTCTGAAGGCAGCGGTGTCATCATTCTTGAATTTGATGCCGGTTTTGATGCTGATCAGGCACTTTCTGATGTGCGTGAAAAAGTGGATCTGGCACGCAATGAATTGCCAGGTGATTCGGAAGAACCCTTCGTCCAGGAAATTAATACCTCCCTGTTCCCCGTGATTACAGTCATGTTGCATGGAGATATTCCGGAACGAGCGCTTGTCACCATTGGGCGCAGACTGAGAGATGCCCTGGAAGGTATTCCTGGCGTGTTATCTGCCGACATCGGTGGGGACAGGGAAGAGTTACTGGAAGTTATTGTTGATCCTGTTGCGCTTGAAAGCTACAACCTGAACTATGCAGATCTTATCAGTTATGTCAGTCGCAACAATCGTCTGGTAGCAGCAGGCGCGCTGGATAGTGGTGAAGGACGTTTTGCTATCAAGGTGCCCGGGGTTATCGAGGATCTGCAGGATATCCTGACCTTGCCGGTCAAAACCGACGGGCTGAAGACTGTTACTTTCCAGGATGTTGCCACTGTCAGGCGCACCTTCAAGGATCCAACCAGTTTTGCCCGCCTGGACGGCAACAATTCTATTGCCCTGGAGATCACCAAACGCTCCGGTTCCAATATCCTGGAAGTGGTTGATTCCGTAAAAGCTGTTGTTGGAGCAGCGTCGGAACTACCGGATTGGCCTGAAAATCTGGAAGTCACCTTTACCTCGGACAACTCCAAGCAAGTCCGATCAATGCTCAACGACCTGGTTAACAATGTCGCCATTGCAGTCATCCTGGTCATGATAGTCATTCTGGGCGCCCTGGGTCTGCGTTCTGCTGGTCTGGTGGGAGTTGCCATCCCCGGGGCTTTTCTGTCAGGCATTCTTGTTATTTACCTGATGGGTTACAGCATGAACATCGTGGTGTTGTTTTCCCTGATCATGGCCGTGGGTATGTTGGTTGATGGCGCTATCGTGGTAGTGGAGTTGGCCGAGCGCAATATGAAAAATGGTTACAGCCCGAAACTGGCCTTTACCGAAGCTGCCAAACGCATGGCCTGGCCCATCACCGCATCGACTGCCACTACCCTGGCGGTGTTCATGCCACTGCTATTTTGGCCGGGTTTGATAGGCGAGTTCATGAAATACCTGCCCATCACATTGCTGGTAACCCTTGCTGCATCCCTGTTTATGGCACTGTTGTTTGTGCCAACTGTGGGAGCACTGCTGAAAAATAAAAGTAGCAGGGCAGAGCTTTCGGACGAGGACACCATTAAAGAAGTGGATGTACTGGAAGAGGGCAGACAAAACCTGAAGGAGATTACTGGTTTTACCGCAATCTACATTGCCTTTGTTCGTAAGGCATTGCACCGGCCTGTACTGGTACTGGGACTGGCTTTTGCTTTCCTGATTGGTACTTTTGCCCTTTATGAATACGTGGGCAATGGCGTTGAGTTTTTTACTGATGTGGAACCGGAATTTGCAGTTCTGAATATTCATTCCCGTGGTGACCTTTCAGTCTATGAACGTGACGACCTGGTGCGTGAAGTGGAAAATCGTATCCTGGACATGGAAGAGTTTGAATCCATCTATACACGCAGCGGTATTGCGCTGGGCAACGATGTAGATGAAGACATCATTGGCCGCATCCAGCTTAGCCTGGTGGATTGGGAGTTCAGACGCCCTGCGGCGCAGATCATGAATGAAGTCCGGGAGCGCACAGCTGATATCCCGGGCATTATCGTAGAGCCCCAGGTAGAAGAGTCCGGCATCACTTCCGGTAAACCCATCCAGTTGGAATTATCGGCAACCAATACAGAGTTACTGCCAGAAGCTATAGAGCAGCTGCGCGGAGGTATGGTTGAACTGGGTGAATTTATAGATGTTACTGATTCAAGGCCACTGCCCGGCATTGATTGGAAGATGGTCGTGGACCGTCAGGAAGCGGCTCGTTTTGGCACTGATATCAGCACTATTGGCAGTGCCGTACAGTTGATCACCAATGGCATTATGCTCGGGGACTACCGCCCGGACGATTCTGATGATGAAGTAGATATCCGCGTGCGTTTCCCGGAGACCATGCGCAATATCAGCATGCTGGATCGCCTCACAGTAAATTCCCTGATGGGCAATGTGCCAGTAAGTAATTTCATGTCCAGGGAGGCGGCACCCCGGGTTGGTAATATCCAGCGTACTGATGGCAGCCGGGTTTTGAATATTGCTGCGGATGTTACTGATGAAGTGTTGGCTGATGACAAGGTACAGCAATTACAGCAGTGGTTGAGCACAGGAACCCTTGATCCTGATGTCAGGGTAAATTTTAAAGGCGAGGATCAGGATCAGCGCGAAGCAGAAGAATTTCTGACCCAGGCCTTTGGCGTGGCCATGTTCATTATGGCCATTATCCTGGTTACCCAGTTCAACAGCTTTTACCAGGCTCTACTGATCCTGTCAGCTGTAATGTTTTCAACTATTGGCGTGCTGCTGGGGCTGTTGATTATGGATAAACCTTTCAGCATTGTGATGTCAGGTATCGGGGTGATATCGCTGGCAGGGATAGTGGTGAACAACAATATTGTCCTGATTGATACTTATAACCTGATCAAAAAGCGGGGGGCTGATGCGGTAGAATCCGCCATCCTGACCTGCTCCCAGCGCCTGCGCCCTGTACTGCTAACAACGTTCACCACCATCCTGGGATTGATGCCAATGACACTGGGGATGAATTTCGACCTGATTAACCGTCATATCCAGATTGGCGGCCCGTCCACGCAGTGGTGGACTCAACTGGCTTCTGCAATCACCTTTGGTCTGGCTTTTGCCACCGTTCTGACCCTGGTGATGACGCCTTGTATGTTGGTGCTTGGGGATAATATTGCAAATCGTAAACAGGCAACCCAGGTCGCATAGTTGGTTTGCGCATAGTTGGTTCGCTAGTTGAAGGAACTGTTATCCATATCAAAAGTAAACTCGGCAGTAACTCCGTTTACATTCACAGTGTAAGTGCCAGCTGGTAAGTCCAGTACATCAAGGGCAATACTGGTTTCAAAAGGCTCGATCACTGCAATACAACTCTCAGCAGGACCCAGTGTGGATTCAGCCAACACAACAGTAAATGTGTTGTTTGAGTAAGATATAGCCGGATTCAGCAATTCAACGCAGGGTACTGACAAGTTGCCACTGACCGTTGCGCTGATCTGTAATGGAAAAGATTCCATGACCAGAATATCCACTGTGTCTACCTGTACCAGAGGCTTGGCCAGGGCGCCGGTGATAACAAGCGCACCCTCACCATCATAGGTCAGGGTAATGTCGGTGAAATAGGAACTGTTGCCATCACCTATGACAGCACCTTCGGGTATGGTCATTTCACCTTTACTGAAAATGGCAGGTTCTGCAAGGACAGTCATACTTGTTAGCGCCAGTGACAAGAAAAAAGACAAGGTTTTCATTAATCAAAATCCATTAAATAAATTAATCAGGTGACAATTATAAATAGTTGCCAGTAAAGTTGTCTGAATAAAATCTGAATCAGGTCTGCCACTGGAATTGTTTCAGGGAAAAACCCTTGCCAATGAAAATAATGCCTTCAGACTCAAGCCGGGTTTTTTGAGTAATCCAGGGCTGGGAGTTCAAGGGAAAGGAAAGTTCTCCTTTGCCATTGACCACGCGATGCCAGGGTAAACGGGTATCATGAGGCAGGTTTTTTAGAGTAGTGCCTACATAACGGGCATGGGAAGGATAACCGGCGATTTTGGCAATTTGTCCATAAGTGGCCACACTGCCTTCCGGTATCACGGAAACAATTTGCCAAATTTCTTCTTTCAGGCTTGATGTCTGCAACGTGAGCCCCCAACTTAGACGACAGGTTCAACCTTTATCTCGTAACTCAACAGAATTTTATGCGCCTATTATTTCTCATTTTTCTCTCAGTTCCCATTGTCGAGATGCTGCTGTTGTTCGAGGTAGCTGAACACATTGGCGGGCTCTACACAGTAGGTCTGGTTGTCCTGACCGCCGCTATTGGGATTCAGGTGCTGAAGCAACAGGGCCTGTCCACTATTACCCGCGCCCAGCAGCGCCTTGAGTCCGGTGAATTACCACTACAGGAAATCCTGGAAGGCTTGTTTCTGGCCGTTGGCGGTGCCTTCCTGCTGACACCGGGATTTATCACGGATACGGCAGGTTTTCTGTTTCTGATAGGGCCATCCCGGCGTTTACTGGTGCGATGGCTGATTCGATCTGGAAAAATAAGCCTATTTACCGCTCGTCAGGGAGGCAGTGCACAATTTTATGCCCGCTCTGCCACTGGCCAAAAGGACCCGGATGGCGTGTATGAAGGGGAATACAGCAAGGAACAACCCGAAAAATCCCGGTTGGATGACAATTCCGAGCCCTGAGGGCCGTAAAATCAGGTTTTTTTCAAACTTTTTACTTTTTTCCATTGAAATTACTCCAACCAGCCCCATCTTAGGGTTCAAATCAGGCTGCGCGCGCCTTGGCGCCGATTACGCCATGATTTACAAGGAATTTTGGGGGTCTCAAGCTGAGGCTCGTGATTCCCGAGGGCAGGGGACCTGTGTCCGTTGCTGTTGGTTTTTTTATAAAACATTTTGAAAACTCAAGAGTGTTGGAGACAAAAAGCATGAACATTCGTCCGTTACAAGACCGAGTCGTCGTGAAACGAAAAGAAGAAGAAACAACTACTGCCGGTGGCATCGTTTTACCAGGCTCAGCTGCTGAAAAACCATCCGAAGGTGAAGTTGTTGCAGTAGGTCCGGGTCGCCTGATGGAAAACGGGGATGTCCGTCCCGTCGATTTGAAAGTGGGAGACATCGTTTTATTTGGTAAGTACGCAAGTAACACAGTCATGATGGGTGATGAAGAATTGCTGATCCTGGGTGAGAGTGAAATTTTTGGCGTACTTGAAGGCAAAAAGAAAAAATAAGTCCTTCAATCAGTTAAAACTACCGACAAGAAATTAAACAGAATTCAAGCATAGGATTATTACCATGGCTAAAGACGTAAAATTTGGAGATGACGCCCGGCAGAAGATGCTGAAAGGCGTGAACCTGCTGGCAGACGCAGTGAAAGTTACCCTGGGTCCCAAGGGTCGCAATGTGGTACTGGACAAGTCATTCGGTGCACCAACAGTCACTAAAGACGGTGTTTCAGTTGCCAATGAAATTGAGCTGAAAGACAAATTTGAAAACATGGGCGCACAGATGGTGAAGTCAGTCGCATCACAGACTTCCGACGTTGCTGGTGATGGTACAACTACTGCTACTGTTCTGGCCCAGTCCATTCTTAATGAAGGACTGAAATCTGTTGCCGCCGGCATGAATCCGATGGATCTCAAGCGCGGTATCGATAAAGGTGTTGCAGCCGTCGTAGAAGAAATTGGCAAAATGTCTACACCATGTACTGAATCCAAAGCGATTGCCCAGGTAGGTTCTATTTCAGCCAACTCAGACACCAGTGTCGGTGACATCATTGCTGATGCCATGGAAAAGGTTGGTAAAGAAGGCGTTATCACTGTTGAAGATGGTTCCGGTCTTGAAAATGAACTGGACGTGGTTGAAGGTATGCAGTTTGATCGTGGTTACCTCTCCGCCTACTTCATCAACAACCAGGACACCATGTCTGTTGACCTGGAAAACCCGTATGTTTTGCTGGTTGAGAAAAAAGTCTCCAACATTCGTGACATGATTAATCTGCTTGAAGGCGTCGCCAAATCTGGTCGTCCTTTATTGGTAATAGCAGAAGATGTGGAAGGTGAAGCACTGGCCACTCTGGTTGTTAACAACATGCGTGGTGTGATGAAAGTCGCTGCCGTTAAAGCACCTGGCTTCGGTGATCGCCGCAAAGCCATGCTGGAAGACATTGCTATCCTGACTGGCGGTACTGTAATTGCTGAAGAAGTTGGCCTGAGCATAGAAGGGGCTACACTTGATGACCTGGGTTCTGCCAAGCGTATCCAGATCAGCAAAGACAACACCACTATCATTGATGGTGCTGGTGACAGCAAGAAAATCGAAGGTCGAGTTGGCCAGATCCGCGCCCAGATTGAAGAAACCTCTTCAGACTATGACCGTGAAAAACTGCAGGAACGTGTAGCCAAGTTGGCTGGCGGTGTGGCAGTAATCAAGGTTGGTGCCGGTACTGAAATCGAAATGAAAGAAAAGAAAGCCCGCGTCGAAGACGCCCTGCATTCAACCCGTGCTGCGGTTGAAGAAGGTGTGGTTCCTGGTGGCGGTGTTGCCCTGGTTCGTGCCCTGCAGAAAATCGAAAAGCTCAGAGGTGACAATGAAGACCAGAATGTTGGCCTGATGATCCTGCAACGCGCCCTGACTGCACCTCTGCGTCAAATCGCCCAGAACTCTGGTGATGATGGTGCAGTAGTACTGGACAAGGTACGTCAGCTTAAAGGTAACAACGGCTACAATGCTGCCAATAGCGAGTATGGCGACATGCTTGAAATGGGTATTATTGACCCCGCTAAAGTAACCCGTTCAGCTCTTCAGGCTGCAGGTTCGGTGGCTGGCTTGATGATCACTACTGAAGCGATGGTTAGTGAGTCTCCAGAAGAAAAACCTGCTGGCGGCGGAATGCCTGACATGGGTGGTATGGGCGGCATGGGCGGCATGATGTAAATATCGTCCCTCCAAAAAAAGCCCCTCTTGAGGGGCTTTTTTTATGGACGATATTTACATCGGTCGACGGGCGAGTGCCCGTCGACAAGGGACAGACCGCGCAGCGCTCTGTCCCTGCTGGAATAAAAACAAAATAGTTTCCATCAGGCTTTGAACTTTTTACTTGGTAAAAGCGTCGAAATAACTGTAAGTTTTGTACATATCAGTTTAATTTTCCTGAAAAAAAACTTCTCAAAATTGTGAATTGGATTTTTTTCTTGGCGCAAATAACCCTATAATACGCCCTATGGCCGATAAAGAGCACATCGACGACATCCCCAGCATCGTTCCTGAACGCGATGAGCTGGCCTCCCACCGTAAAATGAAGCGGGGTACTTCTGTGCCCGTTCTGGATGACATTGTGGAAGTGAGAACCGGGGGTGGTGTTCGTTTCCTGCTGACTGTTTTGACTTTGGGACTGTTTGCCACTGGTGGAGCCGGATATTACTTTTATGACAATGGCATGAAAATGCAGGAGTCGCTTATTGAAGCCCAGGGCCGTATCTTGCAACTGCAAAATCGCCTGAACCTTGTTGATGAATCGGCCGAACAGTCTTCCATGGGTTTGCTGGAAAGAGTCGATACCAATTTCACCCAGATTGATCTGCTGTGGGCCAACTATCGCAATCATACGGTTGCGCTGGCTGAAATTGACCGCTTTGTAACTGAGGCAAAAGAAACTATTACAGCAATGGATGGGGCCTTGTCAGGACACAGCAAAACTCTGAATGAAACGACGGCCCAGTTGAATAACCTGCAAACGCGCATTGAGACAGTCAGCAATAATATTGCCGGTATGGACGATCTGGATAATCAGCTAAGTAGTATTCTCAGTGATCTCAATGGCGTAAAAACCAATGTCGCCAGCTTGCAAAATGGACTGGTAAATCGAGTCAATTCCACCGAGCAGGACATTGAATCGATCAATGTCTATCGCTTGCAGCTCAATCAAACGCTGAATTCGATACAGGATCGAATTAGTGATCTTCAGCAGCGTGTTGGGCCTTAGAATTATGACCTTCAGGGTGCAATGCAGTTGTAGGCCGGAAGAGGCTCGCAGAGCCGTCATCCGGCAATATTCATGACTACAGAAATAACTACAAGTCACCATGCCGGATGACGCTGCGCTCTTCCGGCCTACATGCTTTTTTAATCAAATGAATATCAGGGTGCTACGCAGCTGAAATTAGCTGCGTCATCTATGCTACCGCTGCCGTCATAGCGTGCTACTTCAGGATAAGGGCAAAGCGGGCGTGATCTGGTCACTTCGCCATTTTCAATTTTCTTGGCGATTAGCCTGTCTGGCGCAGTGCCGGTTTCAACCCAGTCGATAACTGCAGAAATGGCATCATTCTGGTCCGGGCCTATACCTCCGGCACAATGGGACATGCCAGGGATCATGAACAGGCGCATGAATTCTTCACCGTTTGGCCCGTTGGCAGTCACGGCATTCTCGTAGTAATTTACTCCCATCATGGGTTGCAGAATCTGGTCACCCCAGCCATAGGTCATGATCAACTTGCCGCCCTGTTCGCGGAAGCTGCTTAAATTAATGTCCTTGGCATCGGCCAGGCGACTCCAGCGATCCAGCAATTCAACATCACTGTTGAAATCAAATTCCCGATAGTCCCAATCCGGACGCGGTGGATCAAAAACCAGGTAGCGCATGGTGTTGTTTGCCAGGCCAAAATCAGCGGCACCGGCACCTGGCTCTGTGGGTACGATAGTACCCATCCAGATACTGGCTTCGCCATTGAAGCCCTGGGTGACCATTTCACTGCCAGGCTCGAAGCCCGGGAAAATCTGGCGGCCATTACTGTCGGTGGGCCCATCGTAAACTTTCTGAATAGCTTCTGCCTGAGCAGGTGTCAGGCAAGTGTCATTATCGATACCAACTGAACATATCGGAACATCTTCAGTTACCTGGATAGAGCAATTTCTGGGGTCATCAATCAGGGCGTCCGCCAGACCGTCAAGGGCATCACACTTGGCCATGACACGGTTTGCCACCAGCAGCATCTTTCCTGCAGTCACTGGTGCCTGTGTAAGTGCCTGCTGATTCCATAAAGCACCAATGGTGAAGCCGGTTTGGTCCACCCAGGGCGCGTTGGCAACAATGCCGTCAAAATCGCCCGGATAACGCTGGGCTTCGAGTAAACCCTGGCGACCGCCGTTGGAGCAGGAATTCCAGTATGAGTAGTTAACTGGCTGCCCATAGTATAAAGAAGCAATAGCCTTTGAGGTAACAGCTGCCAGATGTACAGCGCGGTAGGCGTAATCAATGGCCTTTTGGGGATTACTCATGACAAAACTGGCACCAGGTTCTTCATCAGCATAGTGGCCGGTGTTGGTGCTGCCAGCGGCAAAGCCCAGTTGCAGTGCCTGACCACGTCCTGCAACCTGGTTAGGAGAATCAAGGCGGTCACCGGCATGACCACCATTGCCAATCATGTAGAAGCGGCCGTTCCAGTTGGCAGGCAGTTCAACAACAAAGGCAATTTCGGGTTCCAGCACACCACTGACTCTGCAGTGAGAGGGTATGTCCCCATTTGCAGGCATCATTTCACTGGAAATGGAAACCAGTTCATCCAGTTCAAGGCCGGATAAATCAGCACAGTCCTGGGTGGGTTGAAGAGTCGCGTTGGAATAATTTGTTAGTGAAGAACCTGCATTGGAAAAAGGTTGAGCCAGCAGTAGGCTTGATGGCAGGAAAGCAATCACAAGCAAAAATAGAAAACTGTGTAAGTAAGTTACCATTCTGTTGTGCAACTGAATTCTTGTCATTGTTTTTTCCTTGTGTTGAACAAAATATAGTGGGTGGACAGCGCTAAAGAATACAGTTTTTTTCAATTAATAAACACGTTTACGCTATTCTTCGATAAAAATAGTCTATGTTATGCTTCTTTTTTAGATAAAAATTCAGGGTCTTGCCAGTGCGAAATTCAAGAATAATAATCTTTGGTGTTTTCGTTGTTATGATGATACTTACCAGGCATACCTTGCTTGCTCAATCCGGTTATGTAGAAGGCGATATCATTCAGGAATGCAGCAATTGTCCGGAAATGATTGTGCTTCCGTCTGGCAGTTTTGTCATGGGTTCTCCAGGAAATGAAGCCCTGCGTCGGGACAACGAGCCGCAAATGGAAGTGACATTTGCTGCCCCTTTTGCCATGTCCTCCACTCCCGTGACCTGGGACCAGTGGGAAGCCTGTGTACGTGACACCTGGTGTGACGGCATCGCTGTGGAGGAATCCCTTCGCCTGCAAGTCAATGGTGAGCCAAATCCAGGCTACCAGGGCCAGTCTCGTGGCAACAGACCAGTTGTAGGTGTGAGCTGGTATGACGCCCAGCATTTTGTTGGCTGGCTAAATAACAAAACCGGTAACGACACTTACAGTCTGCCGTCAGAGGCCCAATGGGAATATGGTGCCAGGGCGGGGACGACTTCAGCTTTTCCCTGGGGTGATGAAATCGATTACAACTATGGTAATTTCGGTTTGCGTGATGAAGGTCTTGGCGGTATGGCTGAAGGCCGGGATATCTGGGTCGATGAGTTGTCACCGGTAAAATCCTTTGCACCAAACGCTTTTGGTTTGTATGACATGCATGGCAATGTGTTTGAATGGACAGAAGATTGCTACGAAGTCGACAGGGCACACACGCCGTCTGATGGTTCGCCCAACAAGGATGGCAATTGCGCCAACCGTGTGTTTCGCAGTGGTACCTTTCTCAGTAACCCGTATATGCAGCGTTCTGCCCGTCGTGGTGCACCTTATCCGAATACGCTGCGAGGGCGCAATTACCTGGGTTTTCGCGTAGTCCGCACATTACCTTAAAAATTAATTAACTCGAACGGACATCACAGAACATGAACAAATTATTACTTGCCGTCATCTCGGGCTGTGTTTTTTTAATGGCCTGCAGCGAGCAGGAAACGCCAGTTGCAACATCAAATACTGTACCCGTCACTGATCCCGGTGCATCAATCATGTCATCGGCTCCCTTGAGCTGTTTGTCATTGCTGCGCCAGGGCATTAATAACACTTCAATCACTGGCGCAGAAACCGTGATGGCCGGAGAGTTCAATCCTCCTGCCGGAGGCTTTCCGGGCTTTGGGCCTGATTATTCCAGCCTGCCGACATTTTGCCGCGTCACCGGGTCAATACATCCGACAGAAGATTCAGATATCCGCTTTGAAGCCTGGCTGCCGGAAGAAAACTGGAACGGACGTTTCATGCAAACAGGTAACGGCGGGGTTGCCGGATCGATAGTGCACAGCTCCCTGGTTGACCCCCTGATGCGGGGCTATGCAGTAGTTAATACCGATACCGGTCACGTCAATGGGGGTGCTGATATCTGGGGCTGGGCAGTAGGGCATCCGGAAAAACTCACCGACTATGCCTGGCGAGCGGTGCATGAACTCACTGTTACCGGTAAAGCCATCACCAACTTTTACTATGGCAGTGAACCTGAGAAATCCTATTTTGTGGGATGTTCAACGGGCGGCAGGCAGGGGTTAATGGAGGCGCAACGTTTTCCCGACGATTATGATGCCATTGTGGCGGGTGCTCCAGCGAATAACTGGTCACCACTCATGGCCTTGAGCATAGTGATCCAGACTAACCTGGGTGAACAGAAACTGGGCGCGAATAAACTGGGCCTGTTGAAAGCAGCGGCCATTGCTTCCTGTGATGCGCTCGATGGTGTCGAAGACAGTGTCATCACCAATTTTGCCCAATGCGGTTTTGATCCGGCCAGCCTGCAATGCCAGGACGGGCAAGCTGATCAATGTCTGACAACAAATGAAGTAGAGGCTGCACAACTTATTTATCGTGGCGTCGTAGACTCACAGGGGCGTACCTGGATACCGGGCACCGGTCCTGCCAGTGAACCACTATGGGGCGCTTATGCTTCCCCGACTTTCAGCCTGGGCACCGGGTTTTTCAGGGATGTAGTCCTGGAGGATGAGAACTGGGATCCCAACACCTTCGATGCGGACACTCACATGACTGTTGCAGCAGAAGTTGGGGAACAACTCATCGCCATGAACCCGGATCTTTCAGCTTTCATGTCGCGTGGAGGAAAACTCATTACCTACCATGGTACCTACGATGGCTTGATTCCCTATGGCAATACCGTGAATTATTTCCAGAGTGTTATTGATGCCCAGGGCCAGGATGCTGTGAATGACAGCGCCCGCATGTACCTGGTGCCTGGTATGAGCCACTGTTCAGGTGGCGAGGGTGCTCATGCCATAGACTGGTTGAGTGCGCTTGAAAGCTGGGCGGAAGAGGGTGAAGCACCCAACGTTCTCGCCGGGACACATCCACTACCTCCACCAGGAGCGCCAGGGTCAGAGAATGCAGTGGAATTCACGCGCCCTGTTTGTCCTTATCCGGAAATGCCAGTTTACAATGGTGATGGGGATCCTAATCTGGCTGAGAATTTTTCGTGTCAGAGAAATTAGATTTTTGATGGAGAAAGATGCGCTAATGAATAAAAAAGAATTCATATTTTCAGATTTCTGGTCAACTGGCCTCGCTGGGAAAATGGAGCTAAGGAATTTTGCAGTAGTGATTATGGCTTGTTTCATAACATTGCCCGCTTTTCCTCAAACTGTATCTCCCAAGACTACTTTTATACCCGGTGACTCTATGGAAGAGCTATTGACTCAAGTGGGTGGCGACAATCCCTTGCGTGTTGTTGACAGTCCCGACGGCCAGTTTGGTGTTTTTATTCTCACCAGCCAACCCCGGTCTGCTGCTGACACAGTTATTGGCGGGTATCACAGTAAAATTTCAGAAATATATCGTGTGGTAAATGGCACAGGAATATTCGTCACCGGCGGAGAATTAATTGACCCGGTACCAGTGTCTGAAGACAGTCTACGCTACTCCAGGGCAGGACCTGGGGAAAGTGGCAGTTTACAAAATCCACAACTGGTGGAATATGGACCTGGCTCCATCTTTATTGTTCCTCCCGGTGTTCCACATAACGCCACATATGAAGTCAGGACCAGGACTGATTTTATTGTTTATCGTTTTGACCCAGACCGGGTTTTACCTCAGCATTGATCAGGTGCATTACTTTCTGAAGTAATAGTGTGTTGTTTCGATCGGGAATGATGCATATTCAGGCAGGCAGATTCAGGGTTTTTCCTTGGCATTTGTGATTCAGGAGAACTACGTTCTCCCTACTGGCTGTGTGTAAACTCTCGGCGATATTTCTCCAGATCTTTCTTTTAATTGTAGGTATTTTTTATAGGATACTTGGTGCGGACGGGGGTTGAAATCTGAAGGGTTCCAGAAATCCGTCGAAGCAGATTAAGCATGCATTAGCTAATGAATCTTCGAAGGAAGTCTCCTGTGGCTCGAAGCAGCAAATCAAGGAATACTCAACTCAACTAGATATCAAAGTAATATTTGGTGCGGACGGGGAGACTTGAACTCCCACATCTTACGATACTAGAACCTAAATCTAGCGCGTCTACCAATTCCGCCACGTCCGCATAAGAAGGGCAACCGGGGATCCCGGGAAGGCGCGTATTATACCTGAGCGCGTCTGATTGCCAAGCTAACTCAGGCGCCCTGATATTTTGATATACAACAATGACATAGAGGTGTGACAGAATGATGATTAGGATGTTGCAGTCGAGAATGCGGAGTCGCTCCAATGCATGACATGTATTACCTGGCCATCATCTGGGGTGGCGTATTAATTTCCTATTACCTGGCAGGCTTTACCAAGCTCACGCCCGTCCTGTTCTTCCTGGCTTTCGGATCACTTATGGTGAACCTGGGTTTTTTGCCCCATGAAAGCATCGAGTTTATCCGTGGCTTTGCCGAGATCGGCATCATTCTGATCATGTTTGCGCTGGGTTTCGAGGAAGATTCCTCGCATTTTGTAAAAGGCATCAAGCGTAGCTGGGGTATAGCACTATTCGGCGCCCTTGCTCCCTTTGCCGCGGCCTATTCCATTGTCATGTATTACTGGGCTGATCCATGACTTGCCATCATTTGCGGGCTGGCCATGACAGCCACTGCGGTATCCCTGACCATGGTGTCTTTGAAAAGTGAGAATCTGCAGAATTCGCCGGCGGCTACCGGCATTATGACCTCAGCCATCCTGGATGACGTGGCTTCCCTGGCGGCCGTTGCCATTATCATTCCCATGGCCACGGGCGCTGCAGAAATTACAGTGATTGGTGTTAGTGCCATTCTCATCAAGGCTATTCTGTTCTTTTCCATCATCACCTTGCTGGAACTGATTATTTTCCCCCATGACAGCAAACTGGCCCTGTTCAAAATGTATCCCTTTCTGAAACGTTTTGGCATGAAAGGCTTTATCAGTATCAGCAATGGTGAACATGCCACGTTGGTAGTGCTGTTAACGGCCCTGCTTATCAGTCTGCTGTCTTACCAGTTTGGATTTCACCCGGCAGTGGGTGCCTATATGGCAGGGCTGGTTATCAAGCAGGAATATTTTCGTTTTAACTCTCAAGAATCCGAAGAGGGTTATCATGAGACAAAGAAAATCGTCGACAATGTTGCCTTCTCCTGGATTGGTCCTGTATTTTTTGTTGAGCTTGGCACCAAGATTGCCTTTGATATGGAAATCCTGGTTAGTGTCATCCCCCATGTTATTACCCTCACGCTAGGTTTATTGCTGGCGCAGATTATTTCTGCGTCGGTATCAGCGCGATATACAGGAAATTTCCAATGGCATGAAAGCATCATGATTGGTTTTGGCATGCTTGGCAGGGCAGAACTGGCCTTTGTGGTGATGGACATCGGCTATGTACAGAATAACGTGATCACAACGGATGCTTTCTACACCTTGATGGCAACAGCTTTCTTTCTCAATGTCTCCGTACCTTTACTGATTAAATGGTGGAAACCTTACTTCACCGGGGAAAAGCAATTTGTTGTTGCACTTGGCAGTAAGCGCCTGGTGTTATCCAACCCAGGTGAAGAACTTCAAGACACCCTGAAAATTCCTGAAAGAAGATAAAAACAGAAGGACTGGATTTGATTTTAGTCTAAGGCGCTTCTAGAATGCCTGATAGTATAGGTAAAATAGATTATTTATAAAAAAACTATAGATTTTACAGATGATAAAAATTCGCGAGCTTGAGTACCTGGACGCCATTGAGCGCTTCAAGCATTTTGGCAAGGCTGCTGAGGCCTGTCATGTCAGCCAACCCACTCTCAGTGGACAAATCATCAAACTGGAAGAGCAGCTTGGCGTTACCCTGATTGAACGTCATCGTCGCAATATCATGCTCACGCCAGCTGGTAACCAGCTCCTGGTCAAGGCGCGTAAGGTGCTCAATGCCGCCCATGACCTGGAGGTTACTGCCAGGACGCTGGGAGATCCCCTGTCAGGTGAATTACATATCGGACTGATTCCGACCCTGGCTCCCTATCTCTTACCCCATATAATGCCCGACCTGATTCCGGCACTGCCAAGGATGGATTTCTTTCTCCACGAACAGCAAACGGCTGATTTGCTGGAATCTCTGGACCAGGGCAAGCTGGATGCCCTGGTATTGCCATGGCTGGAAGAAATGAAGGATTTCGATGCCTATGACTTGTTTGATGAACCCTTTCTTCTTGCGGTCAACAAGCAACACCCTTTGGCGAAGAAGAAACGGGTCAAACTGGAAGACCTGAAAGGCTGCCACGTGTTGACGCTTGAAGACGGCCACTGTCTGCGTGACCAGGCTTTGGGATATTGTTTCAGTGCAGGCGCTGATGAAGACAAGCGCTTTCAGGCAACCAGCCTGGAAACCCTGCGTTACATGGTGGCATCGGGCATTGGTATTACCTTGCTACCCAAACTGTCAGTCATTGACCAGCGTCAGAACAGCGATATTGTCTACATCCCCTTTCAGCAACCACAACCATCGCGTCGCATCGTTCTGTTGATAAGGCATAACTATACCCGCCTGGAAACCGTGCGCGAGATTGTTGGGGTGATCAGGACAACAGCAAAGAAAAATCTGAAACTTTAATATTCAGCAAGTTGGCAACATTGCTGGACGTTAACTGCAATCCTGATTTATTCTTTCCAACCTAATTCAGCTTTGATGGGCAAGTGGTTATGCAAATAAAAGTAATTTCAGGATATCTCAGTTTTTTATTAGTGGCTCTTATCCTGCCACTACATGGCAATGCCCATCACTCCTTCGCAATCTATGATGCAGAAAATCCCATTACCCTGACTGGTGTGGTCAGGGAACATCGCTGGGTCAACCCCCATGCTGCCGTGGTGCTTATTGTTACCAATGCCGACGGGAGTGAAACGGAATGGGTTCTGGATCAGGGACCGGTCAACATGTTGTCTCGTCAGGGTTGGACGCGCGACACGCTGAATCCTGGCGACATGTTAAAAGTAGAAGTTGATCCCCTGCATAGTGGACAACCGGGAGGACTGCTGCAGGCATGGGAATTCACCAATGAACCCCAGGTGGATCTGAGCGGTACTGGCACTATTTTGCGTGGGAACCGTCCAGATCAAGAATTGATGAATACCAATGTCGCGCGCAATTTCAATGGCGTGTGGGCTAACGCCAGCGGTGGCATTCACTTTGACACCCTGAGAACAAGATCACGTCGGGATCAGGAGCCGCCACTAAGACCTGAATACATGGACCAATGGCTCCAGCGCTGGGCCGATGCGGATGCTGGTGAGGCAACCACGGATCCCACTGCATTGTGCATACCGGCAGGCTTTCCCCGCTTCCTGACCATGGTGTTGCCAGGAGAAATACTCCAGGCCCGGCACCAGTTGAACTGGTATGCCGAATTCGGCGAAGCGGTGGTACGTGTCTACCTGGATGGCCGGGAGCCACCGGAAGATCTGGTACCCAGTTTCAACGGTTATTCAACCGGGCACTGGGAGGGTAATACTCTAGTGGTTCAGACAGTCGGCTTGCGTGGTGACACTTTAGTGGATACTACTGGCATTCCTCACAGTGACCAGCTCACGGTCAACATGCGCATGACCAAGGTGACCCCGGATTACTTTGAAGTAGATATCGAACTGGTGGACCCTGTTGTGTTTACAGAACCCTGGACTACAACCAAGTATTACTCGCGTTTACCCGAAGGGGAATTTGTCCAGGAGTATGCCTGCCAGGCAGGTAACCGCTTTGAAGTGAATGAGGCCGGTGAAATCGAAGTGATTTTCTAAAAGCGCAGAGGATTGCGCGACGTTGATCTCTGATTTTTCAGCCAGTCGACAAAAGGCTGGCGGTAATTCACGCCGGTATCAAAGCCGTTCGGGTTTGCCTCCTGGATACGCCCGAAATTATCCCCTCCCGCATACATGAAACTGTTCAACAACAAGGTGTATTCCTGGTTGCGCTGCAAGGGCTCACCCGTACGTGAGAATATCCAGCGCTGACCACGCCTATCCAGGCCAGCAACAATGGGTCTGCCGCCTCTATCCAGGGCTTCCAGTATTACCTGGCCCGTCACCACAACTGAAATGATGGTGTTAGCAAAAGGTAAGATATTGACGATGTGGGACAAGGTAACTTCACCCTCGGGAAGATTGGTGCGCACACCCCCCATATTGGTAACCGCGATATCTGCATCCGGGTAGGCCTCGAGCCAGGTGTCAATGATCAATTGCTCAAGCCCGTCTCCTCTGGCTTTTTGCCGGGCTGAGTAGGCAAGAATTTCATTTAATGAATCAGACGCGGAATCAGCCCACCTGGTGACTATGGTTTCGATACTTGCATTGGCAGTGGCACCGCGATTTCTGCTTGTACCAAAGTCTTTGGAAACGATTTGCCGGTTTTCAAGATTGAAAACAAAACTTGTCTTGGCGTAGGCGGTGAAATGAAAGCCACCGCCAAGTATGACAGTGTTACCAATTTCCTTTGCCAGCAGTTCGTTGCAATGACCGCCACCAGCCAGGTCAATGCCCAGATCCTGAATATCCCGGATCAGGGTTTCCAGTTCATTCATGCACACATGGGCAACAATAATCTGCAGGTCTGTGCCTTCCAGTTGCTCCATGGTCTGGCGCACAGCTGTCTCGTAATCTGTAAAGGCCAGGTCCTGCACATAGGCCGGGTTGGTAACATAAGGCGTGCTGGTAGTGCTCAGGCCGATGATGCCGATGTCCAGGCCGTTCACAGACACGACAGTGTAGGGCAGGATGCCCAGATCTACGGGCGATTCACCATTTTCACGCCAGCGCATGTTGGCGCTCAGGTAGGGATAGTCAGCTTGATTGGCTCTATCTGCCAGGGTATCAAGGCCAAAATCAAATTCATGGTTGCCCACGGCGGAGGCGTCATAACCCATGACATTCATCAGGTCCACCATGCTTTCGCCTTGCACCCAGGTGGAGATGGCCGGCCCGGTAAAATTATCTCCGCCACTCAGGACCAGGAAAGGACCATCGACAGAATACTCTTCCTGCTCCAGCCATAATTGATACAGATTGGCGGCGCCCTGATCAGGAGACATGCCCTCCATCCAGCCGTGTTCATCATTGGTGTAAAGGATGGTGAGTTCCCGGATGGAACTATTGGGGGCTTGGGAAATAACTGAAGAGCTTGCCAGCAACAGGGATGTGAAAATTGTAATTGTTGGCTTCATGGTAATTCCCAGATGGTGGTTTTTATACTAGTTCAATGGAGGGACATTGGCTATAAATAGGGGCATCAACTGTGTATATTCTGTGCGAAGTTTTACTATTTATTAAAAAATATGCCGCAAGAAATCAAGGCTGCAGTTCTACATGACATTGCCGCCCCTTTTCAACTTGAAACACTGACCCTGAAAGATCCGGGGGAAGGTGAAATTCGGGTAAAAATTGTCAGCACCGGGATTTGCCATACTGATATCAAGGTCAGCAAAGGCTATGGCAATGTGCCGTTACCAGTTGTGCTTGGTCATGAAGGGGCGGGTGTTGTCGAGGCACTTGGACCCAATGTTGAGAGTCTTGAAGCAGGTGATCATGTCATCCTCAGCTTCCCCTTTTGCGGGCATTGTCCGCAATGTGACAGTGACCATCCTGCCTACTGTGACAATGGTCAGGCACTGTCATTTTCCTGCCAGGGAATTCAAAGTCCGTCCTTGCATAATAATCAGGGTGAAATTGTGCATGGCTATTTCTTTGGTCAATCATCCTTTGCGACGCAGGTTATTACCTCTGAAAGAAATATCATCAAGGTTAGCAAAGATCTGCCCTTGGAAACTCTTGGGCCTCTGGGCTGCGGCTTCCAGACCGGGGCAGGGGCCATACTTAATGTCCTGCAACCTGATCCGGGACAATCGCTGGCGGTCTTTGGAGCCGGCAATGTCGGCCTGAGCGCCATCATGGCTGCCAAAATTGCGGCAATGGATCCTGTGATTGCGGTGGATACCAATGCCAGGCGACTGCAGCTGGCACTGGAACTGGGTGCCACCCATGTACTGAATCTCACTGAGGAAATAAATCCGCTTGAAGCCATTCGGGCTATTACCCGTCAATTGGGCGTGAATTATTCTCTGGATACCACCAACAAGCCGGAAGTAGTGCGCCAGGCGTTTGAATGTCTGGCCAATCGCGGTACCTGTGTACATAGTGGAGGTGGGGGTAAGGATCTTTGTTTTCCCGGTAGCCAACTATTACATGGCAGGACAGTCACGGGTGTTATCCAGGGCGATAGTTTGCCGCAGACCTTTATCCCGCAATTGCTGGATTATCATCGTAATGGCACTTTCCCCTTTGAGAAATTGCTCAGCGTCTATGCACTGGCCGATATTAACAAGGCCGTGCAAGACATGGAGCAGGGGCTGGTAGTGAAACCTGTATTGCTTATGAAGTCTTGATATGATTTTTTTAACTCACTTCATAACCTGTAATAACGAGGACGCTAATGAAAGCAGTAGTATTCCAGGGTGTTAACAAAGCTCTCACGGTAGAAGAGATTCCGGCACCTGAACCTGCAGGCCCCCATGATGTGGTCGTCAGGGTAGGGCGCTGCGGCATTTGCGGCACTGACCTGCATATCTCTGAAGATCCCATTTTCGGTGTTCCGGAAGGCACTGTGCTTGGCCATGAGTATTCCGGGGAAGTGGTTGGTATTGGCAAGGAAGTGAAGTCGGTAAAGGTGGGAGACCTGGTCTCGGTAAATCCCCTGACCTCATGCGGTGAATGTGCAGCATGCCAGGTTGGCGATCTGGCCATGTGTGCCAGTATGGTTGTTGGCGGTGGCGGGTATGGTCAATATTCTCTGGTACGGGAACATCAGTGCGTGCGCATGCCCGAAGGCGTGAGTATCGAAGATGGAGCCCTGGTAGAACCTCTGGCCGTTGGGTTACGTGCAGTCTACCAGGCACAAATGCCAGCCGGGGCGAGGGTGCTGGTGGTAGGAGCAGGTCCTATCGGTTTGGCGGTCATTTTCTGGGCCCGTCGCCATGGTGCCGGGAAAATCGCTGTGACAGCATCAAGTAATCGCCGTGAGGAAATGGCCATGGCAATGGGGGCGTCCATGTTTGTCCCCCCAGGTGAAAATCCGGTAGAGGATGTGAATAAAGCCCTGGGTGGTCCCCCGGAAATTGTGTTCGAATGTGTGGGTAAAACAGGCCTTATTCAGCGCTGTATTGAATATGTAGCGCCACGCGGTACGATAGTGGTGGCCGGCTTGTGTACCCATCCTGATATCTTTAATCCGTTTTTGTTTATTGTTAAGGAATGCAGGCTACAGCCGACAATTCTCTACACCACACGGGATTTTCAGACCACCCTGGATGTACTGGAATCCGGTGACACCAGCCCTCACAGCATGATTACTGATACGATTTCCATCGCTGAAACACCTGATGCTTTTGAGGCCCTGAAACAGCGGACAACCCAGTGCAAGGTGTTGATAGATTCCTGGAATTCCTGAGCAGTTAACAGGCAAGGTTTAGCTTTAAGGTTATATTCAGGATTTGGGCATTACCATGCCATGTGATCAGTACTGTATTTTGTTGATGATATGCCTGTGTTCCTCTCGGTAAAAAACACCTGTCTGCAATTCACTGCTTTTGTAGTGACGTTTACGGCTATCGTCTTCTCTCATCTGGCTTTCAGCGCAGGCGTCATTACCAACACTGATGTCAGCGCTGAAATTCGAATAAATTCGCCCCATCGTTATGCCGATGTATTTCTTGATACTGACCGCTACTCTGGTTCTTTCACGCTGAACATAAAACAGGAGCATGTTGGTACTGAAGGTGAGTTGTACCTCGTGGCCATATTCAACAACGATCAACAATTTATGAAAACGGAATCTGGATGGAGACGCTGGGATGGCACACTGTCCGGACTGCAAGCCATGACAACACGGACGTTATTGGCCACTGAAGAGCTGAGTCTGCTGGATAATGGACAGCTGTTGGCAGGAACTTACCGCATCAATGCCGCCTACCGTTCCGGAGACAAGCTGATTATCAATCCAACTGCCCTGCAATTTGATGTCAGCGCTTCCAGCGTGGAAACACTAATTCCTTTTACCTCTGAAGAGGCAATGCTTGGCTATCTCAAGGAAGGCATGCAAAGCAGCAGTGGCACTAGTTTTGTTTCCCGCAGTACTGCCGTAGCGTTTGCTGACGATGCCAGTTCAGCATCTTCATCGGTGAGAGTTTCTACAACTAACCTGCAGGAAACTGACGTTGATGAAGCAGACACCATAAAAACAGACGGCAACAATCTCTTTATTTTGGCAAATTGTGAGCAGCAGGTTTGTCTTGATGTGTACGATCTGGATAGTGGTCAGGCCGATGCCAATTTGATCGAATCCCATGCCCTTGAACAAACGGTGGCGCCAGATGGAATGTACCTGATACAGGATGAGCCAGGTTCAGATTTGCTGGTGACCGTGGGTGGTAAAAATAACTATGTATTGTGGCTGGATGTCTGGGGCTGGGGAGGTAATACCACGGAGATCGAATTTTTTGATGCAAATCAGCCGGATAGCCTGGTTTCGCTGGAAAAACTGAGCATCGATGGCGCGTTGATTTCCAGTCGCCGTGTTGGTAATACACTCTTTGTGGCAACCCGTTTTTCACCCTATATTCCGGAATATATTCCTCAGCCACTGGATACTGAGCAAGAGCAGGAAAATGAAGTTGTACTCGCTGAAACAGCATTTGAAGATCTGGTGCCCCGAATAAGGGACAGCCAGGAAAACGCGTTTAACCTTGTCACACCAGACGATTGCTATTTGCCGGTCAGCGCTGTGGACAGAACAAGCAATCCATCCATTATCACCATCACCAGTATTCCCCTGGATAATCCGACAAGCTTTCAAAGTACTTGTTTCCTTGGTGGCACAGAGGCTTTTTACATGAGCAGCGAATCGCTCTATCTGGCCACTACTCAGTATGATTATCAGTTTCTCGGGAGGGATGCCCTGATATACAGTCCAAACCACACCACCACAGTTCACAAATTTTCCCTTGATAGTGGTGCTATCAGCTATCGTGGTTCTGGTAACGTTGAGGGTCACCTGGGCTGGAGCGAAGATAAAAAATCCTTTCGTATGGGCGAGAACGGGGATTACCTGAATATTGTCACCTCGGTTCGTGATACCTGGAATGAAACATCCAGTACACAGTTGACAGTGCTAAAAGAATCAACGGCAGGTAATACTTTGGAACAGGTCGCGCTTGTTGAAGGCATAGGCAAGCCAGGCGAACAGCTTTACGCCGCGCGTTTTATTGGTGAGCGTGCCTACCTGGTTACATTTCGTGTGATTGATCCCCTGTATGTGGTCGACCTGGCCAATCAGGAAAGCCCGCAAATTGTGGGTGAGCTGGAAATTGCCGGTTACTCGGATTACCTGCATCCGGTTTCTGAAACCTTGCTATTGGGTATTGGCAAGGATGCAATTGCGGATGAAGGTTCCTTTGACTTTGGTGGTACACGCGGAGCCTGGTACCAGGGTGTGAAATTGTCCCTGTTCGATGTTTCTGACCCTTCAGCGCCGGTTGAACTTGATGCTTTGGTATTGGGTGAACGAGGGACTGAGTCGACTGTACTTTGGGATCATCATGCCTTGTCATTCCTGCCGTCAGAGGGAGGTGAACCTGCAAGAATCGCCATTCCGGTACAGCTTCATGAGTCGGTTCCCGATTGGAAAGGCTGGGATGCAGAAGAGCCCAGTGCCTGGTATGACTTTACTCACACCGGTTTATATACCTTTGAAATAAACGGGCAGGGACTTTCTCAGGCAGGCCGGATTGTCAGTAAATCCAGTGGTGGAGATGATTTTGTCATAGCCCTGGATGACGATGATGTTCTTGATAAAGAAGATCATGACCAGGGCGATACTGAAACGACCAGACCCGTTGAAATTCCTGACACTTTCTTTGCGCCGATTTTTAATTTTTACAACGACCGGTCAGTTCTCCTGGAAGATGCTGTGTTTTATATCCATGAAGGAGAGGTTCTTACATCCTTTTGGGGTGAAAATATCGGAACCATCGACTGAATTTCTTGGTGGATTCCCGGCAAAAAGTTATCATCCTTCCATAACCAATGGGTTCAGATAGGGCCCTGACTACAAGGGGTAATTGGTCATGGGCAGTTTCTTCAAGAATTTCTATACGACCGAATCATATTTTCTGTTAAACAACTTTAGCAAAACACTCTGGTGCTCACTCTTTCTATTTTCCATCAGCCAGTCAGCCCATTCTTATGAAGATGAAACGAGTCTGGTCAAATCGATCGATCCTGCTCTTGGTATCAGTTCCGGATTTGGCCGCTGGAATGGCTCAATAAGTCTGGTTTATGACCCAGATGGTGCACCTGCACTGTTTTCAGATTCAGATGATGTGCTGGACCTGATAGAAGCAGCCACAACGAAGTGGGAACTGGTCAGTGGTATCAAGTTCAATCTTATAGGGGCAGACAGTAATGCCAGCGTTGATGAAGATATTTCAGATCCCGATGAAAAGGATGGTCTGGTTCGAATTCACTGGGGTAACACAGGCGGCGCTGCAGGTTTTGGCGGCCCGGGAAGTTCTTTCCATGATTCGGACCTAGGTTATTTCCCCTATATCGATGGCCGGGTTAAGTTAAGTGATAATTCTGACACCTGGGATAGTCAGGATGAGCTGGTCAATGTTCTGGTGCATGAACTGGGCCATGTTATGGGATTTGGACATTCTGACAATCCCGATTCCGTGATGTACGCCAACCCCTATAATTTCCTGGCACACCCCCGGGCCGATGACATTCGTGCAGCACGTACCATGTATGGTGTTGGGTCGCTGATTCTGGATGATGTTACCCAAGCTATTAGCCAGTTTCTTTATTCGCCACCTCCTGCTGCAGCGGCAAGTGCTACGGAAAACCTGTTTAAGTCAAACCAGGTTTTTTCCCAGGGCTCCTTTGTCGCTGTGGATAGCGATTCACCGCTTGCAAGTGTCAATGCTTCGGTTGCTGATGATAATTTTGTCAATTTCTATTTTGCCGCAGGCCCTTCATCTAGTGACATTGAAGTTGATATTACGGTGGTTTATGTAGACCCCTTTGGCTATGTCTACAAGGAAAGGGATTATCAAATAAGCTGCGATGCCAATTTTTCCTGTGGTAGTGCCTTGAGTATTGCTGGCGGGGCGGTTTTGAAAACCATCCCCGGGGAATGGACTGTTTATGTTATTGATGATGCAACGCAAACAACACTCCATGAAATGTCTTTTCTTGTTGATACAGAAAATCCCATCAACCAGCCACCTGTTGCCGAAGTTACGGTAAGTGGCGTTTCCAATACCATGGTGAATATCAGTCTTACTGTTACAGATTCAGACTCGGGCACAATAGATGTCGTCTGGCATCCCCAGAATCTGGGCGATGAAGATAATGATGGCTTTCTGGATACTGATATCACCGATTCTGTCCAAAGCGGAGGCACCATCGCCAGAGACTTTTCCTTCCTGACGGCTGAAACGCATACGATGTATATAGAACTCAACGATAATGAGCCCCGTTACGATGGCAGTAATGCCGGGTCCAGCAGTGCAGGCGACGGTTTTCAATCCCTGATTGCCATAACCGTGGATTTGCCTGTTGCTTCTGATAATGATGTTTCTATTGTCAGTACTTTTGCCGATGACTTCACCAATGGGAACGGGGATGATACAGACGGAGGCACAGGCAATACTGACCAGGTGGTTAACACTATTGCCGATGCCAATACCCTGAAATTGATTACCACTACTGATGGCTCTTCATCATCAGCTGGCTTCGGTGCCGGTGCCAGCTCCAATGAAGGCTCCACTGCAGATACTGTGTTTACAGATGGTGACAGCATCATCATTGCCGGTTCTGTCACGCCGCAAGCTGCGGATGTGGGCGAGGCAGGTGAAATTTTGGTAGTTTTTCTTGCCAATGAAATACCTACATTTCTGGATGTAAACGGACTGTATCAAAGCTGGTTTGGTAGTATAAAGACTCTCGAACCAGCCTATGAGATTTCTTCTTTATCCAGCGTGGAAAATTTCGAAGTATTCAGCGGCGACGTTCAAAGTGGTACTTATAAAGTCTGGTTGGGGTACCGATTAGCCGCTGGAGGTCCGTTACACTTTAATCTCCAGGCCTTCAAAATAACTGTGGATTAGTGCCAGCTCGCTGATTCAAAATATTGTTGAATATTTTCAACCAGTCTTTTACTTGTGATGTAGCAAGCCTGGGTTTTGAATATCAACCTGAGGCGATCAGGACTTCCTGTTATGCTGATGGCTGAAAAACAAGGAGGATCTATGGACGAAGCAGTCAGGGCAAGTGATACCCCTATCGGTGTAGATGTAGAAGCGGGTAAAGATTATTTCTGGTGCGCTTGCGGTCTCAGTCAGAAGCAACCGTTTTGCGATGGCTCCCACCGGGACACAGAATTTACACCAATGAAATATACGGCTGAAGCCAACCGGAAAGTATTTTTTTGTTGTTGCAAGGCTACGAAGAACCAGCCGATGTGTGACGGGTCGCATAAAGACGGCTAAAGGCTTAAAGCTTAAAGCTAAAGTAATGTAGGTCGGCATAGCGCAGCGTTTGCCGACATGGATTATTGGATATGTCTTTTGAATTGTTAATGCAGGGATGCAGGGAAAGGGATAAAGGGAAAAAGGGATAAAGGGATAAAGGGATAAAGGGATAAAGGGATAAAGGGATAAAGGGATAAAGGGATAAAGGGATAAAGATACCCAAATTTAAATTCTAATCCTTGTACCTTGTACCTTGTACCTTGTACCTCGTATCGAATCCCTATTTGTTAAAAAACCAATCCGAAGCAATAGCCGCACCCTCGGCCAATGACTTCAGTTTTAGCCAGGCAACGCCAGGGTCGATGGATGCCTGGCCCACATGGATGCTGAAGCCGCAATCAGTTCCTGCCATCACATTTTCCTTGCCGACGAGATCAGCATAGCGCTTGATGCGTTGGGCAATCAGCTGCGGATGTTCAATGTAATTTGACTGCACTTCAATGACGCCCGGGCACAATACCTTACCCGCTGGCAGTTTATAGTCCTCAAACAGGGCCCATTCGTGGGCGTGGCGGGGATTGGCCGCTTCAAACAGCAGAGTCTGGGGTTTGGCTTTCATGACAATGTCGATGATATCGGCAAAATTCATATCGCAATGGTGAGGCCCCCCGTAGTTGCCCCAACACAGATGCATGCGTAATTGCTCTTCCGGAATGTTTTGTACGGCATGGTTCAGGGCCTCAATATGCATTTCAGCCACTTTCCGAAAATCTTCCAGGCTTACGCCTTCTGAATTCATATGTCGCCCCATGGCGAGATCGGGGCAGTCGATTTGCAAGGTTGCGCCGGAGGCGGCAATGATTTCATATTCTGTTCTCATGGCCTCGGCAATGGCGAACACGTATTCCTCGTGGGTCGGGTAATATTCATTTTTAAAGAAGATGGAGGTCACACCGGGTGAGGCGGAACTGAAGAAGGCGTATTCCATATTGCCGCCTGTGGCTTCCTGCATGTTGTTGACATCTTCATGGACATCATCGGTAGTAAGCACACTGATAGGACCTTTACATCCAGGGGCATGGCGGTGCTGACGCGCAGGATCTTCACCTACCCGTTTTGCCAGATTGGGGAACTCCACTAGGTCGGCAAAAATATAGGTATTTTCACTCCCGCCAAAACCGGCCAGGCGGTCCTTGATGTAGGTGGCATAGCTGGGTTTGGATTGCTCACCGTCATTGACTACATCGACACCCAATTCTTTCTGTTTTTTCACAATATCAATCACTGCCTGGTGAATACGATCATGAAAGGCATTGGAATCGACAGGGACGCCGTCTTCCCGGGCCCACATCATTTGCATCAGGTCTTCTTCACGGGGCAGACTACCCACGTGGGTGGTCAGAAAATGGTCAGTACTTCTTGGCATTGCTTGTTCCTTTATTCTTGTATTGGCGACCAACTGGCGAGAGCTGGCAAGAGAAAGTAGGCAAGAATAAACAGGAAGAAGGGGAGCGTCCACCCGTATTGTGCCTTGGTAAAAAAGTTTCGAAAATATTTTCGTATTACGAAAAAGTGTCAAATTTAATAAACTTTCAATTAATCCAGTAATAACAAGGCATTAAGCATTTATTTTAAAAAACAGGCTAGATTAAATATTTAGGGGAAAAAATTTCTTTGGCTTTTGCACTTTCTACAAGAGACAGTTTCTGGCAAAATGCGCCCTTTTTTCGTTATTCGAAATTTTCAGAAAGCATAAAATTAGGAGCAAGACCTGATGAGTAAGAATAGTCTCTCAGCAGCTATAGAAGCTGCAGGAAGTGCGGTCAACCTGTTACGTAATTCAAAAGCTGGAATCTATGTCTACCCGGTTGTCGCAGCAGAATTTTCAAACTGGCGTTCAGAACAGATGGCCTGGCGTAATTCTGCAGTACTTTTTGACCAGACTCATCACATGGATGAGGTGACAGTTGAAGGTCCCGATTCCGAAGCTTTTCTGAGTTATATTGGTATCAACAGTTTTGCCAACTTTAAAGAAAATGTGGCCAAACATTTTGTCCCGGTAACGCCTGCAGGCCATGTCATTGGTGACATGATTATCTTCCGTGAAAGTGAAGAAAAATTTGTGCTGGTAGGCCGCGCACCAACAGCTAACTGGATTCGTTTCCAGGCTTCCTACGGTAAATGGAATGTGCGCCTGTATCACGATCCACGCTCTGACTCCCGTCCGGATGGTAAAGCAATTTACCGTACTCACTACCGCTTTCAGATCCAGGGCCCGGAAGCCAATGCCATTTTTGAAGCCATGAATGGTGGCCCGATCCCCGAAGTAAAATTCTTCCACGTTGATTGGGTGAATGTTGGTAACCGTAAAGTTCAGGCTCTGCGTCACGGCATGGCTGGTGCACCAGGGCTTGAAATCTGGGGTCCTTATGCTGACAAGCATTACATTCAGACCAAAATTGCAGAAGCGGCTGTAGAAGCCGGTGTTGATCTGCGCTTCGTAGGTGCTCGCGCTTATTCATCAAACACCCTGGAGTCTGGCTGGATTCCTTCGCCGCTCCCGGGCATCTACTCGGGTGACGGCATGTTGCAGGATTACCGTGACTGGCTGGGCGCTGATCACTATGAAGCAGTCGGTTCTCTCGGTGGTTCCCTGGAATCAGATGATATTGCGGACTATTACGTGACACCGTTTGAGTTGGGCTATGACTTCTACATTGGCTGGAAGAAAGACGACTTTATCGGTAAAGCTGCCCTGGAAGCCATGCGTGATGCTGGCAACCAGCGCAAGAAAGTTACCCTGGAATGGAATCGTGACGATGTCATGAAAGTGATGATGTCCTCTTTCGAACCTGGCCTGGCATACAAGTGGATCGATTTCCCGAACCACAACTACTCCTCCAGTAATGCCGATGAGCTGTTGAAAGACGGCAAGCGTGTTGGCATGTCCATGTTCAATGGTTACTCCTACAACGAGCGTTGTCTGTTGTCCCTGGCAGTTGTTGATGCTGATGTCGAAGTGGGAGACATCCTGACGCTTAAATGGGGTGAAGCAACCAACTCAGGAAAAACTTCCATTGAGCCTCATCAACAATGTGAAGTACGCGTTAAGGTAGCACCGACTCCTTATGCCCAGGATGCGCGTGAAAACTATGCAGATAGCTGGAGAACGCAGGGCAGCTAAATCTCTGTATACAATGATACTGCCGGGTAATAAATATCAGGCAACAAAAAAGGCGTAACTGAATGGTTACGCCTTTTTTGTTGTCGGGCTATTTTTAAATTACCTGATTCTAAATCACCTGGTTTTAATTTACCTGACGCAAGTACTCCGCCAATTCGGTATAGACTTCTTCCTGTTCGCCGCCGGCCTGAGCCAGAGCAGAATCAGCGGGCGTTTTTCCGTAAAAATCGGTGACATTTACGTCGGCGCCATTTTCAATCAGAAATTCGGCAACTTCCATCCAGCCCCATTTGCCTGGACCAAAGATGGCAGTCTGTCCCTGACGATCAGTCATGGCATTGTGGCGGGGGATAAAAGCGGTGTAGCTGGTGGTGTCCGTAACGCGGGCATTAATATCAGCGCCAGCATCCAAAAGCAGTTGCAGGGTATTGATTACCCGGGTTTCAACATCAGGGGCGCTATAGAAAGTGCCATCACTGAGCACGCCGCGCGGTGTGGCCAGACCCGAGGCAACAATCAAAGGTGTTGCACCAAAAATGTTGGGGTAGTCCACTTCAGCACCGAATTCCAGGAGCAGGCGCACAGCTTCAGCATCATGGGAGACAGCTGCCCTGAGCAGTGGGGTGGTTCCAGTGGATAAATGTTCATCGGAAAAACGGCCATTGCCACCGCCGGGTCCCGGGCGGCCAAAATTCAGGACGGGATCGACAAACACGCCCATCTCAAGGAGGCGTCGAGCCAGATCCAGCGCCGCTTGTTGACTGACAGCATCGAGACGTTGCCCACGGGCTTCGATGGTGCGTACATCAATGGCCATATATAAAGACGTTCTGCCCCACCAATCGAAAGTGTGGGGATTGGCACCCTGATCCAGCAGGTAATGGGCAGTATCAAATTCGAAGTTGTCGATGGCCACCATCAGCGGTGTAACGCCTTCCGGCGTGGGAATATTAATGTCTGCACCAGCCTCAACAATAGCCTGGACACAACGTAAACAGCCACTGCGTGACGCATACAGCAGGGGGGTCAGACCACCCGCAGGACGATACTGGTTGCGGGGTTCCGCCGTAATCTGGGTAGACCAGTCGAAAGCTCTGGCACGGATGCTGACATCGGCACCGTTATCGATAAGCAGTTCGCTCATCTCGGGATGATTGCGTGAGGCGGCCCACATCAGGGCTGACTGTCCGGTCCAGCCTTCTTCGGCGTTTACATCAGCCCCGTGTTGTATTAACAGTTCTGCCACTTCTGGTACTCCGGTCCATGCCGCCAGCATCAGGGGCGTCTGACCGTCGGCGTTGGCCAAAGCCGGATCGGCACCGGCATTCAATAGAGCTTCAACCAATTCAACATTGGCAACCCGTACCGCTTCAGAAAGCGGGGTAGCGCCAAAGTTGTTACTAATGTCGGGATTGGCTTCATTGCGCAGCAGGGATGTGACCAGTTCCTGATCCACCTGGTATACGGCCCAATGCAAGGGCGTCGTACCGTCATTCTGGGGGGTGTTTACATCGGCACCGGCGCGGATCAACTCCAGGGCACTGTCACGGTCTCCGGCCTTGATCAGGTCGGCTAAAGGGGAGTCGGCCAGCAAGGGTTGTGAAAACAGCAAGACAGGGAAAAGCAGTGTCCAGAAGCCGTGCCATTTATTTCCTGAACCAGAAAAAAAACAATCAGTGGAAATTACTTTGTTCATAATATATTCGGCGCCAGGTTATAGTGATGCGCCCACATACCCTTGTAGGCGTCATAAAGAAATTTATCCGGATCATTCCAGGTTCTGCCCAGGCCATCCAGGGCACCTTCACTCAGCATGCACCCGGCACTGCAACCCTCCCTGATCAGGTTTAGCACGCGGTTATACAGTTCCTGGGTCAGATCGAGTTCCGCCTCCAGGTCGGCCTGGCTCATCACTGCACCGTAAGCTGGAACGATGACTGTGTCGGCATTGGTCATTGCCAGTAATTGCTTCTGTGAATCAACCCGGCCACCCAGCCAGCCGCCACCAAACCAGTCCAGTTCGGGATCCCGTTCTGGTGAGAGGGCATCACCCACCGAGAGCACATTAGCGTCGCGGAAATACACAGTGATATCGCTATCGGTATGTGGTTGCACCAGCGCGCTGTACTCAATGGTTTCATCGCCGGCTGTCATGACACCATGATCATGAAAGTGTGTTGTAGGCCAGGCCGCTTCAGGGTAAGGAACCTGATAGTGTTCCTCATGTGGGATGTAGTATGCAATGGAAAGACGCTGATGGGTTTTCTGGTGAGCGATGATCTGAGCACCACGGCGACCAAAGAGCTCGTTGCCGCCAACCTGGTCAGCGTGCCAGTGGCTGTTGAACAGGGTATGCACACCAGAATCATGCAGGGTATCCAGGACTGCCATCAAACTGTCGGTGGCTGTAGCCGGGCCGCTGTCTACGAGGACAACACCCTCACTTGTAGTCAGTGCCAGTTGATTGGCACCGCCAGCCCTGATCAAAGTCAGGTTGTCATTAATTGGTATGGTGGCTGCAGGTGCTTGACCGAAAACACTCATGGGTAAAGCCATGGACGTCACCCCACCCAGTGTATATTTCAGCAGGCTTCTGCGATCAAGCACAGTATCCTCTTGTATCTTGACTCTTGTATCCTGCATCTTTTTCCCTATATCTCAGCAATGATGCCAGTGCTGTCAGCGAAACTGTCAGCTTCTATACCCAGCTTGTTCAGCAGTGTCAGGTGCAGGTTGGCAATAGGGGTGCGTTCTGGCAAGACAATATGCTGACCACCCTGTTTGAGAGTGCCCTGACCACCGCCAACCAGCAGGTTGGGGACTGGATAATTATCATGGCGGTCACTGTTACTCATGTTGGAGCCGTACATGAAAATACTGTTGTCCAGAATTGAGCCTTCGCCGTCAGGCGTAGCAGCCATCTTGTCCAGAAAAGTGCGGAATTGTTCCATATGCCAGGTTTGGATACGCACCAGTTTATACAGGCGCTCCCGGTCATCGGCATGATGGGAAACCGGATGGAAGGCATCTGGCACACCAATATGATTGTAGGTGCGGTTGGTGCCCTCGGAGACCATCATGTAGGAAATTACCCGGGTCAGATCAGCCTGGTAGGCAATAGCAAGCAGATCGAACATCAAGCTGACCTGTTCCGCAAAATTATCCAGCTCACCAATAGGCGCATTGGGAACATCGACAGCAGAAAAATCCTGTTGCGTGGCTTTTTCAACCCGGCGCTCGATTTCGCGAACTGTGTCCAGGTAGCCTTCAAGAATCTGTTTGTCATCGGCACCCAGTTCCCGCTGCAGGCTGCGTGTGCTTTCCGCCACCATGTCCAGCAGACTGGCTTGCTGGCGCAATATAGCTTCGCGTTCTTCAGTGGTGTCTCCTTCACCAAACAACTGCAGGAATAATTTGCGTGGATTGTATTCCATGGGCAATGGTGAGCTTTCATTGGCAAAGGACAGGGTAGAGCTGTAATAACATCCGGAGCCTCCACATGCGGCTCCCTGAATGGTTGTTTCCGATGCTACCTGCAGAGAGGGCAAGGCTGTTTCCTGACCAATATGGTCAACGATTACCTGGTCCAGTGTTTGTGCCATGCTGGCCCCTGCAGCGCTGTCGTCTGGCCGCACGCCGCTTAGCCACGTGGCCGGATTCAGTGTATGCACTGATCCCTTGGAGGCTTCATTGAGCAAATTACTGAAAGTATTCAGATAGGGTTTATAGCTTTCCAGCGGTGCCATGATCTTGTTCAGCTTCAGATCATCTCCAAAGCTGCCGGTCGGATGCCAATGATCCATCTCGGCGCCATAAGCCGTGTTATGCATGATTGCGCCGTGGGGGAGATAAAAGAACCCCACCCGTTTGTTACCAGCTGCTGCAGTCTGGGCGAGCGTCGTGGCCGCTGGCACCATAGCGCTGAGAAACGGCAGGGCGACAGAGGCGCCTGCGCCTTTCAGTACAGCTCTTCTTGAAAGATATTTTTTGCTAATAAACATAAGTGTCTCTCTCTATCCAGTCTCTTCAGTTTCCTGAAAGGGTAATGTTATCTGATTCAATTTGTTGTAAGGCGACTTGCTGGCTTTCCGTTTCTTCATGCCCGCGTCGAGCCTGCAGTCGAAAGGCATCACTACTGACTATGCCCATAATGATGCCGTAAAGGCGGTAGTCATCCTGCGCGGCCTGATCCACGATGTCACGAATTTGTGGCATATCAAAATATTCCAGTTCCCGTGACAGGGCGTACATCATCAACTTTTCTGTAAAGGTTTGGACAAACTGTGCAGGTCGCCGTGTTAATTGCTCGCGTAATTGCACCGGGCCGTTGATGGCTATATTGCCTGGCATAAAGGTGCGCGCATCTATGGGAGCATCCGCTTCATTGTCTACATCGCGCCAGGTCCCTGTTACTGTGAAATTTTCCAGAGCCAGACCAATGGGATCGATGACGCCATGACACTGGTTGCAACTGGGATTTGCCCGGTGTTCTTCCAGCCGCGCTCGCACCGTCGTTGGTTTGACGCCATCGGGAACAGTCAGGTCGGTCTCCACATTCGGCGGTGGTGCCGGGGAGGGGGTGCCCATGAGTTTTTCCAGTACCCAGCCACCGCGCAGAACGGGTGATGTGCGATCCCCATAGGAGGTGCGCAGCAGCACGGCACTTTTACCGAGTATGCCCCAGCGCCTTTCATCCTCTAAAGTGACCTTGCGAAACTGGTCGCCATACAGGTTGTCGATATCGTAATGTCGCGCGAGGCGTTCGTTCAAATAGGTATGATTGGCAGTCATCAGTTCCGATACGGGCTGGTCTGTCAGTAAAATACTGCCCATAAACAGTCGCACCTCTTCAGCGAAGTCATCACGTAAGGCATCGCTGTAGCCAGGAAATTGCCCGGGAGTCGGGTCAACGTCTTCGAGGTTGTCGAGGTTCAGCCACTTGATGGCAAAATTATCTACCAGTGCCGACGCCCGGGGGTCATTGAGCATGCGCCTTACCTGCGCCGCCATCACAGCTGGTTTGCTTAAATTACCGGCGATGGCTTCATTTAATAATTCCTCATCCGGCATTTGGCTCCAGAGGAAAAAGGACAGGCGCGAAGCCAGTTCCATATCATCAAGAGCAAAATAGTCACTGTCGCCCTGGTCTTCATCAGGCGAGAATCCGCGATATAGAAAGTAGGGACTGGCCAGTACAGCAGCCACGACCTGTTCGATGCCGCGATCAAATCCGGATTGAGCCAGACCGCTCTCATAAAATGGCATGAGTATCGCCATGTCCTGTTCTCTTACCTCTCTGCGGAAAGCACGACGTGCCAGGTTCTCAGTAATACGGCGGGCACAATCAACTTGTTCACTTTCAGACTGCGGATAACAGATAAATATTTTCTCCCGGCTGGGAGTCATGGAGATGCCAGTAATGTTGTAAGGACCTGCAACCTCGACGCCGCTTTGCATGCGCGGCATACGGCTGAGGTCGCCGGAATCTGACCACCATAGTGATTGGGAGCGTGCCCGCTCGATAAAGGTAATGACCACTTCCTGTACACCTGCATTGACCTGAACCGGGATGCCACTGAAGCGTTGCATGATCTGGTTGGTACCAGCAGGTCCCAGCCGGTCCACCAGTTCGAGGTCAGCGGGTCCGCCAATTTGTTCACGAAAAACTTCACTGCCATTGATCAGCATGACCACGGTATGTTGGGTTTCCAGCGCATTGCCGCCGCCAAGGCCGAGAAAGTTGAAGCGGTATTCCCCGTCAGCGGGAAAATTATGTTGAAACATCATGCCTCCGCGAGTACCGGGCGGCATGCCATTTTGATGCGTGGTCTGGCTACCTCCAGTTGGGGGGTAATAGGCCACGGCTGTTTTTGACTGCGCATTGCCCACTGCCAGATTTGCTGCCTGGCGCGCTGCACTGATGTACTGGTTCAGGAAAGAGGGTGAAACACTGAGTGCTTCAGCAATATTATCGAAACCGTCCACTTCTATTTCGGTTGGCAGATATTCCTCGGCATCAATTTCCACGCCGATAAGCTCCTTGACTGAACGGGCATATTCGGTACGGTTCATGCGTTGCACAGGGACATGGCCGGCGCGAGGTATACCATTGTTGGTATCCAGATTGCTTTCGATCCAGCTGACGAATTCATTTATGTTGGTCTGTTCCGGTTGGGGGCTACCCGGGGGCGGCATGAGACGACCGCGTAATTTACGCACTGCCCGTTCCCAGACAGCGGGTTCTTCGCTGAGGCTGGCTGGTGTCATCAGGTCAAAGGCCACTTCGCCGGCCCAGTCTTCAAAGTTATGACATTCCAGACAATATTGTTCCAGCATTCCCCATTGTGGATGCGATTGGGTATCAGTAGTTTCCTGAGCCAGTGCACAAAGGCTCAAACTTGATGCCAACATACTGATAATTAAAGAAAAATAATTCATGACAAGCTTACTTGGTTCGGATTAATAAAAGCGTTTTGGTAGTCTATTATCCCACACATAGTAAGTCGAGAATGTGGAAAATCCTGTGCAAATTGTTTTCATGTTCTCACACAAGCTGATAATGGTATTTGCTTAAATTTATCAGATTGCTTTTAATGATTCGCCATCAGGGGCAGCGTTATTTTTCGCCCGGTAAAATTTACAGAATTTTTAAAAGAGTTATTCCGAATATTAAAAATCACCAGAAAAACACCAGGAAAAAGCATGTTATTTTTTCAGCCTAACAAATCCAACTCGAAATTCTCCGTCTTGGTTACCATGGTATTGTCATGCGCTATTCCAGCTTTGGCTGCTGCCGCTGATGCAATTCCTGCTGCTCCCGCCTTTACCGGAGAGCAGTTGTCCGCACTACCGGATAAAAACTGGGTAACCAATGGCGGAAATGCCTATAACCAACGCTATTCCCCGTTAGATCAGATCAATCGTGACAATGTCGCTGGGTTAAAAGCCAGGTGGCGAACCAGTCTGAGGGGTTCGGGAACAGGTCCAAGTAATTCTGCCCAGGGCCAGTCACTGGTCTATGAAGGCGTTTTATACATCATCACCGGAGACAACGATGTTTTCGCCCTGGATGTGGAAAACGGTGACATTCTTTGGCAGTACACGGCCAATCTGGATCCGGACCAGGTCAATGTGTGTTGTGGCTGGACCAACAGGGGCGTAGCCATTGGCGACGGCAAGGTCTTCTTCGGTCGTCTGGATGCCATGTTGGTGGCACTGGACCAGCAAACCGGTGAAGTGCTGTGGTCAATCCAGGATGCAGACTCTGAGGTGGGCTATAGCCTGACAGCGGCCCCTCTGTATTACGACGGCATGGTTATCATTGGTTATGTGGGTGGGGACCTGGGTATCCGCGGCCGCATGAATGCCTATGATGCCAATACCGGCGAAGAGCTGTGGCGTTTTTACACCGTCCCGGGCCCCGGCGAGTTTGGTCATGACACCTGGCCTGAGGACAGCACTGTCTGGCAATACGGCGGGGCGCCCATCTGGAATAATCCGGCGGTGGATCCCGAGCTGGATATGATTTATTTCACCACCGGTAATGCTTACCCGACCTTTAATGGCGGGGTGCGCCCTGGTGACAACCTGTTTACAGCTTCAATCGTGGCACTGGATGCCCATAGCGGAGAATACCGCTGGCATTTTCAGGAAATCCATCATGATATCTGGGATTACGATTCTCCCAACCCGGTAATTTTGTTTGATGCAGAAATTAACGGGCAAATGCGTAAGGGCATTGCCCAGGTACCAAAAACTGGCTACCTGTATATTCTGGATCGGGCGACAGGGGAACCAATATTCGAGATCAATGAGGTACCGGTTCCTCAAGTGGCAGGACGTGCCACGTCTCCCACACAGCCGATTCCGGCTGGAGAGCACATTCTCCCGCATACAATAGACATAGCCCCGGAAGGCTGGCCTATGGTCAATGAAGGCCGCACGTTCACGCCTTTACCCATGGAAGGTAGTGTCATCTACAGGCCAATGTCCTTTGTTAACTGGAATCCCAGTGCCTATGACCCCGAATCTCACCTGATGTATATCTGTGCTACCGATCAGATTGGGGCACTTGTCGCCCGGGATCGTGACGGTGCGCCAGAGTATGTTCCGTATCCGCATACTGATACTTTTGGCAGTACCGGCATAACCCGTCGGGGGATCTACACCGCCGTGGATTTGACGACCCGTGAAGTGGCCTGGCAGCAACAGTGGAATGATCGTTGTTTCAGTGGTTCTACTGTCACCGGTGGCGGACTGGTGTTTATTGGTCGCAATGATGGCCGCCTGACTGCCTTGAACAGCAGTAATGGCGATATGCTCTGGGAGTTTCAGACAGAAACCGGAATTCATCAATCGGTAACAGTATTCGAACACGAGGGAGCACAATACGTGGCCGCTTTTTCTGGCGGCACTATCTATGCACCAAATTCGGCAAGTGACAGTATCTGGATGTTTTCTCTGGATGGGACCATGGGTGAATATGAACCCTCGGAACAAGCTGCATCAAATCAATTGTCTGCTGATGCCCTGGTAGCAACCCTGGCAAGTGGTCCGGCCGACATGAATGCTGGCGAAGCGCTCTACTCGCAAATCTGCATGGCTTGCCATGGAGAAACCGGTGAGGGCGGGGAAGGCGGTGGTGCGCCATTGACCGGAGGCCTTGAGCTTGGGGCTATTCTTACCGCACTAACTTATGGAAGCAACAATATGCCGGCTTTTGAAAACATATTTACGCCTGAACAACTGCGCGATCTGGGTGCCTATATAACAGACGTCCTGGCGGCATCGCGGTGAAATTGTTACAGGGATAGATATGCAAGAGTGGA